>MDTE01038550.1_pt1 | contig 74421 bp, 68 predicted proteins | sample 811231 | NCBI WGS metagenome assembly MDTE01 (sample SAMN05326651, study PRJNA326480) | marine metagenome | isolation source: seawater | place: Indian Ocean: Red Sea | collected 2010
TGAGATTTAAATATGTGATTAACTTCATCCACATCCATACGACCATCTTTTTGATTACTTACGATACCCAAATTTATTCCACCCAAAGCAGGTGCACCTAATCCTTCATGATGAAGAATATGAGATTCAGATCCTACTACAGCTTGGTCACCTCTCTCACAATGAGTAAGCAATGCTATTAAATTTGCCATTGTCCCACTAGGAACAAATAAAGCAGATTGTTTCCCGACAATTTCTGCAGCTTTCTTCTCTAGTAGTTTAACTGAAGGGTCGTCACCTAAAACATCATCTCCTACGACGGAGTCCTTAATAATTTCACGCATGGCTGAAGAGGGCCGACTAACTGTGTCAGATCGTAAATCAATAACATTCATCTTTCACCTCCGAATAATGACATCATCATACAAATGAACTAAAGGTTAATTATTTCGATTGCGTTCCCAAATTGTTTCATAACCCTCACCACCTGAAATTGCTAATTGAATATCAACTTTTTCCAATCTTAACGCTTCTTGATATATTAGTTTTGCATCATTAACAGCCTGCAATCCAGCAATTTCAAAAAAACGTTTTTCTAAAACTTGCCACAAGCCTAATATTCTTAGCATTTTTAAACTCTGTGCCCAATGAAAAACTGTAATTTGAGTAGGCAATTCTAATTCAGGGCGTTTTGTACGTAAATAACGGTAACGTTCTTCGGCAGAATTAACAGGAGGAACTAAACAAATCAAAGGCATATCATCTTCACCAAGGCGTGCATCAACTAAAAGTCTTTGGTGAATATGAGAAAAACGCACAACAAAAACATCAGTAGTCTCTAGAACAACCTTAATAGCTTCAATATCAATACTCGAATTCGATTCCATATATGCTTCCCACACAAATACCTAAAAAATTCGGTAGTCCCTATCCAAATAGGGAATTTTAATTATTCCTGTCATTTGCAATCCAAAAAGCACTAATAATACCCCGCCAATTCTTGTAAATAATGGAATATTTTGTTGAATGCTATTTCCAACTAAACCAATAGATGCTCCCATTAGTGCAAATATTACAGCAAACCCCATAACAAACGAACAAGCATGTCGAACAACTTGAGAACGTATGTTAAGTGGTAAATTGTTATCGATGGCAGATTCGCCGGCAATATTGATTAAATACACTGGAACCAATGGTAATACACATGGAGAAAAGAATGACAACATACCTCCCAAAAATGCTATAAATGGTCCGAAAAAATTATCTATACTCATACTCAAATTACTTTCCATACTGAAAGTATTACTCAATACCGAATCATAGCTTAGAAGATAATTATTTAATCGAGAAAATTCATTAAAAAACAATAATAATCCCATCGAAATAAAAACTATTGCACCGCTGATGTTAATAAACTTTATTTTTGTTTGGGTAGATTTTAACCGCGGCATCAGCCATTCAAAAAAAAGCGCTATCAGGATGAACCAAATCCCCAATCCGGCGGCATACGATAGTAACAAAATCCCACCTTGAATAGCTGTACCTGAAGTTGCAGCAAAGGTGAGTGCAACGCCAAGTATTGGACCGACACATGGAGACCATGCCACAGCAAAAGTGACTCCTATAAGAAACGAACGTATATATGAATGATTTTGAATACCCATTAGAAAATTACTTATATAAAAATTTAGAGCCTCTTAAGATTCTATCCCAAGTATCTTCAACCTTAGCAAGTCATATTTTTCTTTAGCACGAGCTTCACGGCCTAGTAGGCCTTTTATTTTATTTGGAGGTAGCTTTTTACCTTCAAGAAGTAATTCATGCAAGCTTTGTAATTGCAATTGCCAATACGACAATGCTTCTAAATATTCTGTTTTCAATTTCGAGTTAACCATTACACCAAATTCAACCTAAATTTTCTAAATCCATAATTTACATGGTAGCGCATACGGGATTCGAACCCGTGATCTCTGCCGTGAGAGGGCAGTGTCCTAGGCCGCTAGACGAATGCGCCACGTCTGGAATAATAGCATCTATCTGACTAAACGGGAGTCGTCTCGAGCAATTTCAGTTATTTTATTTTTATGAAATGTCGCAAGATGATTATAAATCGCAGGGTTCCGATTCACCCATTCCTCTGATTCGCTACCTACTATGGAACGCTTAACAACTGCAGGAGCACCCACAACTAACATTTGAGACGGAATTTCGAGATCTGGAAGGACCACTGCACCGGCAGCAATTAAAGCACGAGAACCAATAGTGCAACCATCCAATATCAATGTTCCATTACCTATCAATGCTCCATCTTTTATTGTCGCACCGTGAATTACACAATTATGTGCTATTGAAACTTCTTTACCTATTATTGTCGGAAATCCATCTCTTCCATGGATAACTGCCCCATCTTGGACATTCGAATTATGACCAATATGTATATAGGTTGTATCACCACGAATAACTGCTCCATACCAAATGGAAACACCAGATTCTATCCGAACATCACCAACCACGGTTGCAGTTGGTGCAATAAAAGCTGAGGGGTCAATCTGTGGTATTTTATCTCCTATCGCAAAAATTGGCATTACAGCTCCTAAATATCCGATTAAAAGGATTTAATTTTGTATACGTTGAACAGATATTACACCACGAACACCATCAAGAGCAGAAAGCAAATTAACAAATTCAGCACCACCTTCTGTTTCAACAGTCAAATTGACAGCGGTTGTCCGATCTTTACGTTCGTCAGTACGTACACCAATCATATTAGCTTCACCATTTGCCAAAATAGTGCTGATATCTCTAAGTAAACCAATTCGATCCCATGCAATTACTTGAACGCGAGCAGAGTACATTCCAGCATTCATACCCCAATCACATTCTAAAAGTCTTCCATCATCTACTACACGGGTAAGATTATTACAGGAAGTACGGTGAACTGTTACTCCTCCGCCTCTCGTCACAAATCCCATTATGGGATCTCCAGGTAACGGACTACAACATTTTCCAAGATTAATATGTAACCCTGTACTGCCAAGGACTCTAACATTGGCATTGTCACCTATTTTCACCAGAGATGAAGAAATATTGGGAATTTCAGATTTCGAATGTTGTGATAAAATCAAACCGAGATGTTCAGCAGAAACATCACCGGAACCCAAAGCCATATAAAGCTCAGATTGAGATTTTAGTCTAAAGTTTTCCCAGATTTTACTTGGTATTGATTTAATCGCTAAACGCCGCATCTCTCGATCAAAAAGTTCTTTCCCACGATCAATATTTTCATCTCTTTGTTGTCGACGAAACCATTGTCGGACTTTTTGTCTTGAATGATTAGAACCCAAGTAACCCAAAGCTGGCAGTAGCCAATCCCTAGATGGACCCTTCCCTGAATGACTACGGATAATTTCGATAGAGTCACCATTATTGATAGTCGTACTTAATGGAACAAGTTTTCCATTAATTTTCGCACCTCCGCAGCTATGGCCTAAATCAGTATGAATTCGATAAGCAAAATCTATGGGGGTTGATCCTCGAGGTAAAACTAATACCTCACCTTTTGGAGTATGGACGAAAACTTGATCAACAAAAACATCAGTTTTAATTGATTCAAGGAAATCTTCAGTGCCTTCTTGCTGCCATTCAATTAAGTGTCTCAACCATGACATACGTTCCTCGTAACGGTAATCCCTACGGGATAAATTACTCTTATATTGCCAATGTGCTGCAACTCCATATTCTGCAATTTCATGCATTTCTCTAGTACGTATTTGCACTTCAAATAAACGTTGCTCTGGTCCATGTACACTTGTATGTAAAGATTGATATAAAGATTCTTTCGGATTAGCAATGTAATCATCAAACCCAGAAGGAGTGGGCCTCCAAGTTTGATGAATGATTCCCAAGGCAGCATAACAATCACCGATTGAATCCACGATAACTCTCAAGGCAAGTAAATCATGAATTTCATCAAATCCTTTTAACTCATATTCATATCGTTGTTCTTTTTCAAAAATTGAATATAAATGTTTTGCCCTTCCTTGTACTTCACATTTGATTTCTGCACTCTCAAGTGCTTCGAAAAGTTGAATTTCTAATTTTCGTACATACTTTTCACGTTCACTTCTTTTAGAATCGAGAATTTTTGCTACACGACTATATTCATCTGGATCTAGGTAACGAAACGATAAATCTTCCAACTCCCATTGAATTTGTGTAATACCCAATCGTGAAGCTAATGGAGCATATATTTCACGCGTTTCTTCTGCAATCGATTTTTGTCTATCGACGGAAAGATATTCAAGTGTACGCATATTATGCAATCGATCAGCGAGTTTTATAATTACAACACGAACATCTTCTGCCATTGCCAAAAACATTTTACGTAAGGTTTCGGCATCAGTTTGAGCACTGGAGATAGAAGGAATTTTTTCAATCTTAGTAGCACCTTCTACAAGATCAGCAATGTTTTTCCCGAATTTTTCTTTAATTTGTTCCGTAGAAATTCCACAATCTTCTATAACATCATGTAGCAATGAAGCTGCAATTGTTTGATAATCCATTTTAATCTCTGCTAAAAGGGTAGCAACTGCAAGTGGATGAGTAATATAAAGGTCACCTGATTTACGCATTTGTCCTTTATGGGCACGTTCGGCAAAGTTAAATACCAATAACAAATCATCAATTCTTTTGGCAGGTAAATATGTTTCGAGAAGTTCGATTAAATTTTCTACTCTAGCAGTCACATTTTCAGTCGCGACCATCGTCTATAAAGACTAACATGCTAGTACGACCTAGTCAGTGAATTTTTTTATTGTAATTAGTATATTAAGAATTGGAGAAACTACGTGGCCAAATTTCAATCACCCCGAGGCATGAATGATATATTGCCTGAACAAATGGCAATTTGGCAACAAATCGAACAAACTTGTCAGAAAGTCAGTAGCCAATTTGGATATGAATGGATTATCACCCCAATAGTAGAAGATCAGAAAATTTTCAGCCGCACAGCTGGAAATGATTCAGATATTGTTTCAAAAGAGATGTATGTGTTTGAAGATCGAGGTGGTGATTCCCTAGCTTTAAGACCAGAAGGAACAGCAGGTGTCGTTCGAGCTTTTATTGAGCATGGAATGTCAAATCGACCGCAACCATTACGCCTTTGTTACTTTGGTCCATTTTTTAGATACGATAGACCACAAGCTGGGCGTTATCGCCAATTATGGCAATTTGGGGTTGAGCTCATAGGAGAAAGCTCACCTCTTGCAGATGTAGAGGTTATTAATTTACAAAATACACTGTATAAAAAATTGGGATTATCTAATGTGGAACTGCGCATCAACTCTATCGGATCATCTGAAAGTCGAAAGAAGTATCTAGATGTGCTAAAGGAATTCCTTAAGCCACAACTTAATAATCTGTCTACAGAATCACAAAAGCATTTTTTGAACAATCCATTTAGGATATTAGATTCGAAGATAGAAGATGATCAAAAAATAGTGTCACAAGCACCGAAAATACTCGAATATATCGATGAAGAAGACCTTGATCATTTTGAACATGTTCGCAAATATTTAGATGTACTTAATATAAATTATAAAGTTGACTCTGGAATTGTACGAGGACTTGATTACTACACACGTACTGTCTGGGAGTTTCAACCTAATGACATTGGCTCACAATCGACAGTTGGAGCAGGTGGTAGATACGACAACTTAGTCGAAATGTTAGGTGGAACAGCTACACCTGCAGTAGGTTTCGGGACAGGTATAGAAAGAATATCTCTCAACATGACAAAAGTAGATAATAAAGAGCAAATAAAAAATATTGATGCATTCATAATTCCATTAGGTGATTCTGGAACCATTAGAACACTTCAAATTGGTAATATGCTTCGCGATGCAGGTTTCAATATAGTAAATGGGATTGAGGGAAGATCTTTACGCTCGCAGTTAAGAAGTGCTAACAATCAAAATGCCTCATACGCATTAATTATTGGAGAAGATGAAGTCAATGCCAATCGCATACAAGTTAAAGATTTAAAAACGGAACAACAACAACAATTACTTTCTGAAAAGGAATTAATCAATTTCTTAAATACTTCTATCGAATCAATAGAAGTCATATAAAATCATTAACTTGCTAAGGTATTAAAATGTTAGAAAAATTTAATGAGCTCGAAATACGTTTTGAAGAATTGACTTTGCAACTTGCCGATCCTGACGTAATTTCAGATCGACATCGTCTCGAAGAAGTCGCTAAAGAAAGATCAACTCTTGGAGAAATTGTTGAACTATATCGGAAATATCAACAAACATCTTCAGATCTTGACGAAGCACAAATTTTAGCTAATGATGCTGATGCCGAAATAGGCGAACTAGCTAATGAAGAGAAAAATAGGCTTACTGAAGAGTTAGACAATTTAGATCAGGCATTAAAATTAGCTCTCCTACCTAAAGATCCTGCAGATGAGAAAAATGTAATCGTTGAAATAAGATCTGGCACAGGAGGAGATGAGGCAGGATTATTTGCCGCTGACCTATTTCGTATGTATCAACGATATGCTGAACGAAGAACGTGGAAAGTTGAAATACTCAACACCTCATCAGCACATTCAGGTGGTTTTAAAGAAATTACATTCGAGCTAAACGGACACGGAGCATACTCGAGATTAAAATATGAATCAGGTGTTCATAGAGTACAACGTGTACCTGAAACAGAATCACAAGGAAGAATCCACACCTCAACAGCGACTGTAGCAGTCTTGCCTGAAGTGGATGATATCGATATCGATATCGATTGGAATGAGGTTCGAATTGATATATTTCACTCAGGTGGGGCTGGTGGTCAAAACGTGAATAAAGTGGCTACTGCTGTAAGAATGACTCATGAACCTTCAGGCATTGTAGTGGTGTGTCAAGATGAGCGCTCGCAAGCAAAAAATAGGGCCCGCGCAGAATCAGTCTTGAGATCAAGACTATACGATCTAGAACGAGAAAAACAGCAATCAGAAGAAGCTGAAGCAAGAAGATCTCAGGTAGGTGGTGGTGCCAGAGCAGAAAAAATTAGAACTTATAATTTTCCTCAAGACAGAATAACTGATCACCGGATAAGCCTCACCGTGCACAGTATTGATAAAATAATGGACGGGGAAATTGATGGAATAATTGAAGCAGTTAATGCAGATATCACTGCGCGAATGTTAGCTAATTCATAATTCATAATTCATAGTGATATTATGATTACAAGTACTGCCAACTCCACAATCCGTATCATTCGTTCATTGAGCGTTCGAAAACAACGGGATTTGTTACAAATGGCTTATGTGGAAGGAATACGAGTTGTTAGATCAGTAATCGAATTAAAACCACACCTAATCGAAAACATAATTTTATCCTCTGATTTATTAACAAGTACCGATACAAAACGAGTAATCCAACAGGCTCAAAAAAACAATATTGCAATCATTGAAGTTTCTAAACAGATATTTCAAAAAATTTCAAAACGTGATGGACCTCAAGGTATAGCTGCAGTAGTCAGACAAGACTGGAGATCTCTAGAAGACATCATCCCAGAAGATAATTTACTTTGGGTAGCACTTACTTCGTCAGGGAACCCTGGAAATATAGGAACAATATTACGGACTATAGATGCTGTAGGAGGATCCGGATTAATCCTTTTGGGGCCAAGTGCAGATCCTTGGGACCCAACTTCGATACGAGCGAGTACTGGAGCAATATTCAACTCCACCTTAATTCGTTCAAATTGGTTAGAATTTAAAAACTGGGCTTCGCAAAACAATTATCACTTAATTGGGGCTACTGATGAGGCAAAAGTTAATTATCGAAAAATCAATTATCCAAACAAAACAGTCCTAGTTATGGGCAGTGAACAATTTGGATTAGATATTAGCCAGAAAAAAGATTGTTCAGAACTTGTATCGATACCAATGATTGGCTCGGTGGACTCATTAAACCTTAGTATAGCATGTTCAGTAATTCTATATGAAATCATGGGACAAAACGAATAATAGGATATTAGTTTGAATAATACGAAAAATATACGAAATATCATTAATGATTCTGCAAAAATGTTAATTGACGCATATTGTGCTGAAAATATTGATGATGCACGTCTAGAAGCAGAATTACTTTATGCCTTTGCAGTAGGAGTAGATAGAGTCAATGTCATTGCGAATGGTAATAGTAATCCAAAAGATAGCGATATAAATAATTTTGAATCACTATTAGATCGTAGATTAAATCATGAGCCACTAGCCTATATTCTAGGCCATAAAGAATTCTATAGCCTTGATTTCCTAATCGGTCCAGGTGCATTAATACCTCGTCCAGAAACTGAGGCAATTGTAGATGTGGTATTACGAACTATTAATGAACATCCTCCATTTAATAGAGAAGTTATTGTCGCAGATGTTGGTACAGGTAGTGGTGCAATAGCTGTTGCAATTGGTATACATGCACCTCATGCAAAGATTTTTGCAATCGACAAATCGAAAGAAGCTTTAGTTTGGGCAGGTAAAAATATTGCTAAACACAAGCTCGAAAAACAAATTACATTACTCCAAGGAGATCTTTTACAGCCTCTTAAGAGACCAATCGATATTATAATCGCTAACCTACCTTACATACCTGCTGATGAACTTCAATCACTTCCAAAAGAAATTTCAAAACATGAACCTTACATAGCTGTTAACGGTGGAGAAGATGGCCTCGAATTATATCGAAATTTTTCAAAACAACTTCCAGAATATCTTTCCAAAAAAAATAATTCTATCATTGTCGAAGTTGGTGCAGGCCAAATGATTTTTGTCCAAGAAATCTTGCTCGATAATATGCCCAATTACAAAAATACACAGGTCGAAATTCACCGTGATCTTCGGAATATTCGACGAGTATTAGAAATTAGGAATAGTAATTAACATAACACTAAACTCCTGAAGGACGAGTTTGAGCGATTTGATATATTTTTCCTTCAGTTTTAATTGATGGAGCAATAATCATTCGTGCTCCATGGAATTCTTTAATTGTTTGTGCTCCACATGTGGCCATCGAAGTTGTTAAGGCACCTACCAAATTCTCCGATCCATCAGTTTTAGATGTTGGCCCAAATAATAGAGTCTCTAATGTTTTTGATTGCCCGACTTGAACTCTAACACCCCTAGGTAATGCAACATCAGGAGTTGCCATGCCCCAGTGAAAACCTCTACCAGGGGCACCTTCACAACTAGCAAACGGCGAACCTAACATAACGGCATCGGCTCCAGCGCAAATTGCTTTAGATATATCTCCTCCGGTTCTGAGCCCACCATCTGTTAAAATAGCAACATATCTTCCAGTCTGTTCATAATAAACATCACGTGCATACGAAGTTTCTATAGTTGCGCTTACTTGAGGCATTCCAATCCCAAGTACTTCCCTCGAGGTACATGCAGCTCCTGGACCTACTCCTACTAGAACACCATGTATGCCCGTCTCCATTAATTCAAGAGTTGCATGAAAATCTACAGTATTACCAACCAAAATAGGTACATCACCCATATTTTCAACTAATTCATCAAGTCTTAATCCTTTTAGTGAACTAGAGACATGCCTAGCTGTAGTAACTGTTGATGCCACAACAAAAAAATCAACTCCTGCATCTTTAGCGATAGGCGCAAATTTTTTAGTATTCTGCGGAGTACATGCTATCGCAGCCAACCCGCCGAGTGATTTGATTTGCTCGATTCGTTCTCCTATCAAATTTTCTTTAACTGGTTCATCATAGATTTTTTGTATTGTTCGTGTAGCTGTTTCAATAGATGCATTGGCAATTTCATCTAAAACTGCGTCAGCATCCACATATTTACCCCACACACCATCAACATTAAGTACTCCCAAGCCACCCAAGTTAGTTATATTTACAGCAAAATTTGGATCAACAACTCCATCCATCGCTGAGGCAATTATAGGTATCCGAAAGGTATGATTTCCTAAGCTAAAATTTGGTTTCACTAGGTTAGGATTAGTGGTCACAGTTCCAGGCACAATTGCTACATCATCAAAACCATAGCTATGTTCCAAAAATTTTGGAGTAACTTTTACCTGATTGATTGTCTGTTGAGATGTGTTCAGCATTAAACCCTCTGTTAATTAATTACAAAATTACCAATACTAATACAAATGCTGTATGCGTGAGAGTATCGTCAGTAGCTCTGTTGGTCAAATTCATCGAATAGATTGACTTAATTATCATAAACAGAATATCGAAAAAGAAAAAATTCTTAATCAAATATATTTATTTCGTGAGCACACCACTCAGAAGTGCTAGGATTTTTTTATGACTATTTCATCAGAAGAATCAAAAACGTCTGCCAAGCACGTACTTGTCGCCGTTGCTTGGCCATATGCAAATGGAGATTTACATCTTGGTCAGATTGCTGGTTGCTATTTACCAGCTGATATATATGCACGATATCATCGCATGAAAGGGAACCATACCTTGATGGTTTCGGGATCAGATTCTCATGGAACTCCGGTGACTGTTCGCGCCGAACAAGAGGGAGTAACACCCACTGATATCTTTAAGAAATACCATGAATCATTTCTAGATACTTTTCAACGATTCGGAATTTCATTCGATTTATTTACACATACAGATACTGAAAATCATTCTGAAGTTACACATGATATTTTCTTAAAACTTCTGGAAAATAATTACCTCTATGAAGCAGAGCAAACTCTCTTGTACGATGTTGCAACAGAACGTTTTTTACCTGACAGATATGTAGAAGGTGAATGTCCGCACTGCAATTTTGATCGTGCACGTGGAGATCAATGTGATAACTGTGGAAGAACTTTAGATGCACTAGAGTTAATCAATCCAAGATCAAAATTAAGCAACTCCGAACCTGAACCAAGAGAAACCAGTCATCACTTTCTTCGTCTCTCCGCATTCAATGAAAGGCTTATTGAATGGATTGAAGCAAAAGAAGAATGGCGTCCAGCTGTTCGGAATTTCACACTTGGAATGCTAAGAGAAGGACTGCGTGATCGAGCAATTACCAGAGATATTGAATGGGGGATAGACATACCAATTAGTGGCTATGACTCTAAACGTATCTATGTTTGGTTTGAAGCAGTGATTGGTTATCTTTCGGCAAGTATCGAGTGGGGGAAATTAAACAATAATCCAGAAGCTTGGAGACAATGGTGGGAAAACCCTGATGCACTAACAACTTACTTTCAGGGAAAAGATAATATCCCTTTCCACGCAATAATTTGGCCAGCAATGCTAATGGGGTACGGTAATTTGAACCTTCCTCATAATATTCCGGCCAATCAATACGTTACCATGTCAGGTTCAAAAGCTTCTACTAGCGGTAATTGGGCGGTATGGATGCCAGATTATTTAGACAGACATGAACCTGATCCTTTACGTTATGTATTGACTGCAATAATGCCTGAAACCTCTGATTCCGATTTTACATGGACAGAATTCGTACGCCGTAATAATGATGAATTAGTTGCCAGGTGGGGAAATTTGGTACATCGTGTCCTTACTATGACATATCGTAATTTCAATGGTCAGGTCCCTTTTCCACCCGAGCAACTTTCTCAAGAATCAATCAAACTACTTCATGAAGCTACTAATTCTTATGAAATAGTGGGGAATTATATCGAAAAAGTTGAACTGCGAAATGCTCTTGCTACGATAATGGACTTGGCACAGAGCACAAATCAATATCTAGCCGAACGTGAACCTTGGAAAAGAATAAAAAATGAACCAGAACATGCATCTGAAACTTTACATACTGCATTAAATATCATCTCAAGTTTAGTTTCTCAACTCCAACCTTTCCTTCCATTCAGCTGTGAAAAAGCCTGGAAGCTTCTTGGGCAAAAAACTAAAGTCCAAGAAGTAGGTTGGCAACATACCCCTATCCTCTCAGGAACAATATTACCTGAACCAAGTCCATTATTTGAAAAATTTGATGAAACGCTTATCGAACAAGAAGAAAGTCTTCTTGGAAATTAATCTTTTTACAGATTATATTTTATTGGGACACCATCTGAGGTAATTAAATGAACCAAAAAATTGATGTCTACAACTATCAAAATGATTTAGAGTGGATTGATTCACATGCACATACATGGTCAGATGAATTAACATCCGATTATACAGACATAATGGAACGAGCATGGATGTCAGGAATATCGCAAATTATAGAGGTAGGTGTAGATGTTCCTACGTCAAAACTAGCTTCAAAACTAGCCTCAACCGATCATAGAATCCACGCAGTGTGTGGGATTCATCCTCATGATGCTGACAAATTTGACCAACAACATTTTGATTTATGCGAGTTAGCGAATAGTGGTGATTTTCTAGCAATAGGGGAAATTGGGCTCGACTTTTATCGTAATTTATCACCTCCAGAACAACAATATAAAGCCTTTAAAAAACAACTAGAACTTGCAAGAATTAGTAATTTGCCTGTAGTAATTCATTCACGTAATGCTGACGAGGAAACATATTCAATCTTAAAAAATTGGGTTGGTACAGTTGGAAATTATCTAGGCACATCGAGGCCACTAGGAATGCTTCATTGCTTTTCTGGTAATTCAGAACTATCAAAAAAATATCAAGATCTCGGATTTTTAATTTCACTTGCAGGACCTGTTACCTACAAAAAAAATATTGAACTGCAAAAAGTAGCAAAATCACTACCTTTATCTAAAATGCTTATTGAAACTGATTGTCCATACCTAACCCCAACGCCATATAGAGGTAAACTTAATGAACCGGCATATGTAAAAGCTACAGGGATATTTATAGCAAATATTAAGAATGAAAATATTGCATCGATAGCAAAAGCTACATCGGAAAATGCAAAAATTTTATTCGAAATTAATGGAGGATAGAATGTCTAGTAGTGAGATATCTACAGCCATTTATGGAGAAATCGAAAAAGATTTACCTTTAGTGAAAATTTGTTTAACAGAATTATCAGAAGATACCGGTTTTGAATTTTTAGAGAAAATGATAGAACAGTCACTAAGTGGCACGGGGAAAATGATGCGCCCTGCTCTAGCATTGCTAGCAGGTAAGTTAGGAAACTACGACCTAGAAAAATTAATACCTTTGGCCGCAAGTGTTGAATTACTCCACACTGCTTCACTAGTTCATGATGATGTCATTGATAGAGCAGATGCTCGAAGAGGTAATGAAACTTCAAATATATTATTTGGAAATGCTGCCGCCGTAATGCTAGGTGATTATATGTTTGCGTATGCTGCTGAATTTATCACACGTACAGATAATATAAATGTTGTAAAAAAATTCGCTGCGACCTTAATGATGATGGTTCAAGGAGAGTTGAAACAAGACATTACTGTATTCGAATATTCTGAAGATGTTCAACGTTACCTTGATCGTATTACAGGAAAAACTGCTTCACTTTTTGCTACTGCTGCAGAAGGAGGTGCTTTAGTTTGTAATGTTTCTGAAATTGAAGCAAGCGCTCTATACTCGTATGGAATTAACTTAGGTATAGCTTTTCAAATAGTTGATGATGTACTTGATTTTGCTGGAAATCCTAGTCTGATGGGAAAGCCAATAGGTTCAGATCTAAAATCAGGAACACTTACACTACCCTCAATTCTCTATATGCAACAAAAACAAGATGACAATCCAATTAAAAGAGCTTTCGACGGTCAGCGTAAAAATAGCAATTTCAACAAGGCAATATCTGATATTTTGGATGGTCCCTATATAAAAGATTCTATGGAGACCGCACAAAAATTTGGATCAGAAGCACGTAATTGTTTAGGAAAAATCAAAAACAAAGAAACAGTTGATACTTTAAATCAACTAATCGATTACGTTTTAGAGCGAGAAATCTAGATAGTACAGTACAATTATTTTTCATCACCTTGATTTATAGAATGCTGAATTGTTGATTCATGCGTCACAATTGAATCTGGTGCAACTGCTTGTGTAAGCCAAACATTTCCACCAATTACACTTCGACGACCAATAACAGCATCTGCCCCCAAAATAGTTGCGTTAGCATAAATAACTACATCATCTTCTATTGTAGGATGTCTTTTTTTCGTTGCCAATTCTTTGTGCACTACTAAAGCTCCAATGGTAACGCCTTGATAAAGGCGCACTCTATTACCAATGACAGCAGTTTCGCCAATCACAATACCTGTCCCATGATCTATTGCAAATTCAGCACCAATACTAGCCTTAGGATGAATATCAATACCGGTTTCACGATGCGCAAATTCAGAAATTAATCGAGGTAATAAAGTAACGCCTAAATTATCTAAATGGTGTGCTATTCGATATGATGCAGTGGCAAGGAATCCAGGATATGCCAGCAATATTTCATCTAGACTTTGTGCTGCAGGATCCGCAGTTTTTATAGCTTGTGCATCTGCGTCTAAAATTATCTTTATATTTTCAAGGTTAGTCAGAAAATCTATTTCAATCTTTCGATTTTCAGTTGGCCCTAAATCTTGTCTATCTAAAAAGAACATTAATAGTTCTGATAACCTTTTTACTTCATCTCGTAAGAGAACATCATCCAATATGCTATTTTTTGCATAATGAGGAAATAAAATTCTGAGCACAGCAATTAAAAATTCTTCTGATTTATCTCTCATTCCAATGATTGTTAAATCACCTTCACGATCATTTTTCACATGTTCTGCTAATTGCTTACTTATATTTTCCAGTCGATCCATAACTACCCATCCAAACTATTCTCATTTGGTTTCAAACTTGAAAATGTACTTACTCTTCTCACCTCTCCCATGAAAGAAGGACTCTTGATTATTAATTCTGATTGAATTTGAATAAATTCAATCATCATAGTTTCTAACATTATTGATAATTCTGGATCAATTTTTATTCGACATATTTCTTCAAACGATAAAAATTCGATCGCCCTTAAGACACGTATAACTCGAGATTCTAAAAGGCGAGCATCAAACACATTTTCTGATGCCTTAGCATGAATAACTCCACCCTGCCTCACGCTCCAATAGCATTTATCTGCATCTACATCCTCACCAGTAATTACGCATTTCATTAATTCTGGCTTCACTCCAATTATACGCAGTAATGAAAATTCAAATACACGAGTTACTAATTGAGATTTTTTTCTATCAGATAAACGTAAAAGTGATATATCAAGAAGTTCAAAAATCTGCCTTGCATCTACATCTTCAATTAGAAATCGATTTGTTAATTCGAGTAGATAAAAAGCCGTACTCATTTTTTGGAGATCTGACTTAATAGGTAAGTACGCATTTAGTGTTTGCGCTTGAGTTATTATGTCAAGTGATCTTCCGTGTGCTAATGAAACTTCTGTTAATGTAAGTGGTTCAACATGACCAGCTAATTTACTTTTAGGCCTTAGCGCACCTTTCGCAACTGCATCAACTTTCCCGTACTGGGGTGTCACCATTGTAACAATACGATCAGCATCACCTAAACGACGATGCCCTAATACGATAGCACTAGTTTTTACTACACGAGGAATACGTCCATTCATTGAACATAAAACCTAATAGCATAAGCCATTTTTATCTCTCACTCGTATAAAATATTAATCTAATACTTTTTGCCGAAATTCAAGTGCTCGATCCAAAGTAACGTCATCGGCATATTCAAGATCTGCACCTGCAGGTAATCCACGTGCAAGATGAGTGATATTAATACCTAGCGGACCTAACAAGCGTGCTAAATACATAGAAGTGGCATCACCTTCCAAATTAGGATTAGTAGCAACAATCACTTCATCAATTTCAGTATCAGCATCTCGAATTCGTTCTAACAATTCTGGGATTTTTAAATCACTTGGTCCTATACCATCACTAGGCGCAATGACACCGTGTAATACATGATACAGTCCAACATATGATCCTGTACGCTCCAAAGCTTGTACATCAAGTGGCTCTTCAACAACGCATATTGTTGTTGAGTCTCTTTTAGAATCAGTACATATTCTACAAGGATTTAAATCAGTCAGATTTTGACAAAATTTACAAAGTGTTATCGATTTTTTCACTTCTAACAAAGACTCAGCTAAATCTTTTGCCTCATTTTCTGGAGCGCGTAATATATAGTATGCAAGACGTTGAGCACTTTTAGGTCCTATCCCAGGTAAACGATTAAAAGCTTCTACCAATGTAGTAATTGGAGATTGAGAATTTCTTTGCTCGTACTGATTCACATTCTTACCATCTACTCTTCAACTCTAATAGCACCTAAATCCATAGCCTCATTCACTAAATGACCTCCTTGAGTTTTTTGTGCTGGAGTAGGACCAGATTTATTAAGTTCTTCCCATAATACAGCTTTTACATTTATATCTCGTCCTAAAATAGAGGAAATACTTTTACGAACAGCTTCAAGCAAAGCTCCATTTTCATTATGAGTCAGTTGTTCTACATGATTAGGAAAACGAAAGCCAATCTCCACCTCATCATTAATCAATGTTTTAAGATAACCGGTGTTTAATAGTGCGCCAGCTTTAAAGTTTATCCTTTTAGCCTCTAGACGAATTTGATCCCATTGAGATCGAAGATTTTCTAATTCAAGTGAAATATCGTCATTATCAGGAGCCACAAACTCTGTACGTGAAGATTGTGGAGCATCAACCTTTTTTTTATCAGGTATATCATCATTAGTCGGCATATTTTTTGATGCCTTAACTGGTTCTATCCTAGAAGGTTTTGTCTCATATATTTCAGCTTTTTGAAAATTTTGAGTCTTACTTATGAGATCATTTTTCTCATCAACAAACGTACAAAGTGAAACGAAGGCAATTTCTACAGGAATAGAATCGTAGGCATCACCACGAAAATCTATCCCGCCTAATACAGAAAGGCCTTTTACGATAGCGGAAATTGTAGAACGTTGGGCAAATGTCTCCAATACTTCTAACTCAGAATCAGATATTTGTAATTGCCCTGTCATTCCAGTTTTTACAAACAGAGCATTTCTTAAAATAGACACTACCTCTCTTGTAAAAGTACGCATAGAAACACCGTCATCACGTGCACCGCTAATAGCAGATAAACCAATTGAAATATCTTTATTAACTGCTGCTTCTGCAAGTAAATATGTCCTGTCATCTTGCGCTAACCCCAAACCTGTTCGAACAGAGTCAACTGTTAGATTTTTACCATGATATGCAATAAGTTGATCGAGTAAATTTTCAGCATCACGTAATGAACCTGTAGATTGACGAGCAATTAAATCACAAACACCTAATTCAATGTCCACACCTTCACCGTTTGCAATTTTCTCTAACCTTTTGACAATATCGATATGGGTATGCTTGTGAAAATCAAACCTCTGACACCTTGAAAGAATAGTATTAGGTATTCGATGAGATTCTGTTGTTGCAAGGATAAAAATTACATGGGCAGGGGGCTCTTCTAATGTTTTTAGCAATGCATTAAAGGCTGCATCTGTAAGCATGTGAGCTTCATCAATTAAATAAATTTTGTAGATACCTTGTGCGGGTGCATAGTTAACATTTTCACGCAAACTTCTAATTTCATCTATACCTCTATTAGAAGCAGCATCAAGTTCAATAAGATCTAATGCCGTACCATTATCAAAACTAGAAGCATAAGATTGATCGATATTACCGTCTTTATCAGGAGGACAATTTAAAGCTTTTGCCATAATACGACCAACAGAGGTTTTTCCCGTGCCACGTGGTCCACTAAAAAGATATGCATGTGCTGGTTTATTCATCTCGACAGCATGGCGCAGGGTAGTAACTACAGCTTCCTGCCCAACAACGTCATCAAAATGGCGAGGGCGCCATCTACGATACAATACTGTTTGATTAGTATTACTAGAGTTCACGTTTACCAAAATACTTCAACTTAATTAATACTTTGAGAATTCCTCAACACAAGTGTAGCACTAGCCAATCTCAAAGTTTATTGATTCGGTAAAATTAAGAGTCAATCATTCCAGATATCTCTAACCCATTCACCGAGTAACAAAACTTCTTGCTCAGTCATGCTTTTTTCTGAAACCAATGAATCATGATCATAGCCCAATAAATGTAAACCGCCATGGACTACAAGATGTTCAATTTCTCGAGCAATGTCAGTATCACCAGTAAGAGTATTTCTTAATGCCGCAGGGTAAGAAATAACTATATCACCAAGGTAATTATTTTCGCCTAATTCATTCTGAGGAAAAATTAAACCATCATCTACTACATAAGGATAAGATAAAACATCGGTAGGATAATCTAATCCACGATGTGTCTTATTCAGTTCTTGCAAAATTTCATCACCAGTGATAGTTAAAGTTAAGTGACTACTATTACTTGGTCCAACTTCTTGAAGTAATTTATTCAACAATTGTTTCAAGTTAGAAGAATCGACTTCTTGAATGTATTTTTCATCAATTACAATGTCTATTTCATGATTCATTACATTTTATCTAGCATCATAACAAAGTAGAAGCAGCATTTTGAGCTAGACTAACTAGCCAGCTTGGTGCTAATCCAATCAAAATCATTCCAATAGTTGTAAAAGCTAAAACAAATTGCATGCGTCCAGAACTAGTAATTTTATATTTGTGATCTTCTTCAGGCAGGTCAAGGGCAATAACTCGAACCCATCGAAGATAATAAAATGCAGCAATTGCAGTATTAATAACCCCTATCACCACTACTACTACCAACCAGATTTCACCAGTTTGAATTGCATTATTGAAAATGTATAATTTCGCAATAAAACCTGCAGTTGGTGGAATACCAGTCAGTGAAAGTAAACTCAACACTAATACTAGTCCCAATACAGGTGAACGACGAATAATACCTGCATAATCCTTGATCTCATAGGATCCGATCCGTTCAGATATGATAATAACCGTCAGGAATGCTGCTAAATTAGTAACAAGATAACTCGCTAGATAGAACAGTACGCCTGAGGCACCAACAGTATTTCCTATAGTAACGGTAGCTATCCCAATGGCAATATTACCTGCTTGTGCAATTGAAGAATATCCAAGCAAACGCCGGGCATCTGTCTGTAAAAGTGCTGCAGTGTTACCGACAATCATCGAAAGTACTGCAAATGCACCAAAAACCATAGCCCAATCAGAAGATATAAATGTACCCCCGCCACCTAATCCTGTATAAAAAATACGCAACGCAATTGCAAACCCAGCTGCTTTAGAAGCCACTGATAAAAATGCACTGACTCTTGTAGGAGCACCTTGATAAACATCAGGAGCCCATCCATGAAAAGGCACCAGCGCCATTTTAAAACCAAATCCAGCGCTAATGAATACGAATGCAATTGTTATAGCTAATCGAATATCAGAATTAGAAGAACTTATGAACATAGAAATGTCTGTCAATGATGTCGATCCTGATAAACCAAAAAGTAAAACAAAACCATAAATCATTATAGCGGCAGCAATAGCTCCACTTATTAGATATTTCAAACCTGCTTCTGCACTTTTATCATCACGAGTGATAGCAACTAAAACATATTGCGCAATTGAAGTTGTTTCTAAGGCAATGAATATCAAAATGAGGTCTTGTGCCTGTACTAACAATGCCATCGATCCAGTTGCTATGAGTAAAAGGGCATAATATTCACCTGCTAAATCAAGCTTTAAAGCCCAAGATGAAGACGCAATAGTAATTATCGTAGCAACAAGAATTAATAAGGTAATGAAAAATAAAGCAAATTGATCTAAAACAACAGTTTCGTGAAATGCAATCTGCGCATCTCCAAAAGAAAATTGTAGGAATGCACATATGAACGCTAAAAGAAGAGAGAGCAGAGCCGTTATTGATAACAACCCACGGTTATTTATAAAAAGAATGTCAATAACAAGGACTGATACAGCGCCAAGAAGCAAAATTAAAGGTGTACTAATTACGAATAGATCTTGAAAATCTGTCATATAACGGCCTCAATAATCTTCGCTATTGGTTCGATCCCACTTTCGATCGATTCAGTAAGAATGGAAGGGTAAATTCCTATACTAACAATAGATATTACTAGTAAAGTCATAGCGGTATATTCCCACCACTGATTAGCATCGGTAAGATGTTCCCATTTACTATCTACGGGGCCATGAAAAACACGTTGGAATGTCCAAAGAATATATCCAGCAGCAAGCACAACACCAAAAACAGCCACAACAGTTGGTATTGGATGCATCTTATAAGAACCTAAAAATGTCGTTAATTCTGCAACAAAACCTGATAATCCAGGTACTCCTAATGATGCGAGTCCAGCAATTAACATCACTGTAGCTATTTTAGGCATTTGGTGCATCAGGCCTTGCATTTCAGCTATCTGCCGAGTATGCGTTCTCTCATAAACCATTCCAACCATCACAAAAAGTAATCCCGTAATTGTCCCATGTGTGAACATTTGTAGTGCTGCACCGGACATTCCCACTGCACCGAAAGCAGCAATTCCCAATAAAACATATCCCATATGTGAAACAGAAGAATACGCAATCAATCTCTTAAGATCTTTCTGTTGTAATGTAATGATTGCACCATAAACAACCGTAAAAGCAGCAACAGCAGCAAGAATAATTCTAAATTCATAAGCCTCGGAAGGAAAAATTGGCACAGCAATTCTTAAGATACCGTACCCACCCATTTTTAGTAGAACACCTGCAAGCATTACTGATACTGCAGTAGGAGCATCTGTATGTGCATCAGGCAACCAAGTATGGACAGGAAATACTGGAAGCTTGACCAGGAAAGCTATCATAATGGCCCAAAATAAAAAACTTAAAGGAATGAAAGTGTCTACAGGAGGCTGATTTACAATAGTTTCAATATTAAATGTACCGACTTCAAATCCAACAATTAAAAATGCAACTAACATAACTGCAGAACCAGCAAGGGTGTATATCAAAAACTTCATTGCGCTATAGTGTTTACGTCCTGACCCCCAAGTATTAATAAGCATATACATAGGAAGTAACTCTAATTCCCAAAAAAGGAAAAATTGGACTAAATCCAAAGAAAGAAAAACTCCAGCAACTGCAGTCTGAAGGATAAGCAACCAAATAAAATATTCTTTTTGCCGATATTGAACATTAAAGGAAATCAGTATTGAAACAACAGAAAGCATTCCAAGTAGTAGTATTAATGGACTCGATAAACCGTCAATTCCTACCAAATATTGAATATTAAAGCCGCCGATTTCGGAAGTGATCCAATCAAAATTATCGACGAATTGATAGCCTTCCTTCGAAGTATCAAAACTAATGAAAGTAATAATTGATGTAATAAAAGCTAAAAATGAAAAGGATAGTGCAATATATTTTGAATTATTTTCTTGTTCACGTGGAAGCATTGCAATTAAGAGTGCTCCAACAGCGGGGGCAAATAAATAAAATGTAAGCATTATTTCATCGCTCCAATATCAAAATATTTAATGCAATGATAGCTATAACAGAAACCACTACACCCACTATCGACATCGATGCGTATGATTGAAGTTGTCCGGATTGAAGCCTTCTAGTACCTTGCCCCATTTGATATGTAATTGCTGCACTTTTATTGACAATCCCATCTATTACTAATGAATCGAAAAGTTGCGATATCCGACCAATCCCATTATGGAAGATTTTAGTAACCAAACCACGCTCAACAAACTCGTCAATGTAATATTTATGCAAAGTAATTTTATAAAAAGGACCTAGTTGATTAACAAACCTATCTGCGGAAGGACGACCAATATAATAAATTAGTGTAGCGAGTCCTATCCCCGAAAACGCCGCTACAGTAGAGCTCGCAAGAACGATTGAATTGATATGAAATGAAAAATGTTGCAATTCATGAGGTAATGTTGCTTCAACAAATGTACCAAAGCCATTCAACGCAAATAAGCCAAATAAAATAGATGGAATTGCAAGTATTACCAAAGGGGTTGTCATAGATCTTGGAGACTCATGTGGATGGGAAAAGCGTTCAGATTCACCACCACGATATGTCCCAAAAAAAGTTAGGAATACCACGCGGAACATATAAAATGCGGTCATAAATGCAACAATTGTACCAATCAACCATAAAAATTTATCATGATGCCAAGCATCAAGTAATAATTCATCTTTACTCCAAAACCCTGCTAATGGAAAAATACCTGATAGAGATAATGCTCCAACTAAAAAGGTAATAAAAGTAATTGGCATATATGCTTTTAATCCTCCCATTTGTCGCATATCAAATGTACCCGTGGCATGATTTACCGAACCAGATCCTTGAAACAAAAGTGATTTGAAAAAAGCATGCGTGAATAGATGAAAAACTGCAGCGACGAATCCACCTAAACCAATAGCCATAACCATGTATCCAAGCTGGGAAATAGTAGAATAGGCTAATACTCGCTTTATATCGTTAGCAACCATTCCCATAGATGCTGCGAAAATTGCAGTAAATCCACCTATATATGCAATAAGTGTTTGTATCTCACTGGGAGAAGCATGTATAACCGGGAAAAAACGTGAAAGTAAATAAACACCCGCTGCAACCATAGTCGCTGAATGGAGCAGTGATGAAACTGGAGTAGGCCCTTCCATAGCATCAGGCAACCAAAAATGCAATGGAAATTGAGCAGATTTTCCTACAGCACCTGCAAAAAGTCCTAATGTAATAATAGCCAAAACTGAACTTGAAAGAGATCCAGATTCAGCAAGGAGATTTATAGCATTGATATCGAAAATGCTCGTTTCAACCCATACAAGAATCAATCCAATCATGAAAAAAAAGTCACCAAACCTTGTAACGATAAATGCTTTCTTTGCGGCAGCGGCAGCAGCAGGTTTTTCAAACCAAAAACCTACTAATAAGTAAGAAGTTAAACCTACTAATTCCCAATGAACAAAGAGTTGCAACAAACTGGATGCCATAACCAAACCAAGCATTGCCGTAGTAAATAATGACATGAACATAAAATAACGTGCATATCCTTTATCACCATGCATATAACCAACTGAGTAAATTTGTACAACTAAAGAAATTGATGTAACGACAAAAACCATCAATGCACTTAGACTATCTAACTGAATCCCAAAGATAATATTTAAGGAAAAAAGATCCATCCATTCATAGCGCCCAAATTCAAGTGCATGTCCTGAGTGACCAATAGATGTATCTAAAGCCCACAATCCAAATATCCAAGAAATTCCTATAGCAGCAATGGTAATGTGACTAGAGAACTTTTCAGTAGTTTTAACTGATAACAGTAATATTGAAGCGATAACCAAAAATGAAACTAATGGAGAAAAATATATTATCCAAGTAAAAAATTCAGGTATATCAGGAAGTATCATTTTATATTTACCATCAAATCTTATTCATTATTTCCCTAGCAACATGAGTTTTCCCATCAGGTACCCAAATTGATCTTGACTCATACATTAATCCCGTCTCAATCGGAGGAACAATTCTAGTAGATAATGCTTCTTGATTAAATAATTCTCGCCAAATTGATGCAGCATATCCATCTGGAACATCCATTAACTTAACCCACACATTTCACTCCTTAAGAATGATTAATCCACCTAATGTTTACCAACGCATACTACTTATACGATCTAAATCTACAGTTTCTCTATTTCGGTACATCAATACAGCCATAGCAAGTGCAACAGCAGCTTCTGCAGCGGCTACTGTCAACACAAAAACTACAAAGACATGACCAGTAACTGGAGCAATTTCACTATTGTATATACCACCAAATCTTGAAAAAGATAAAAGAACTAAATTTGAGGCATTCAGCATTAATTCAACACCCATAAGAACGGCAATAACGTTACGTTTAGAAAGAGCAATAGCTATACCTATACCGAAAACAACTCCTGAAACAGTAAGATAATGAGCAAGAGTAATAATCATGACTAATTTTCACTCTCTGTTATTAGATCATCTTTTTCTTTTTTAACTTCTTTAACCAGTATAATTGCACCAATTAGCGCAAATAATAAAAGAACCGACGCTACTTCAAAAGACAATAAGTGTTTATCTAACAATTGGTTACCGATCTCCCGAATGGTATCTGAAAAATCTCTTTCCTTAATTGCATTCCCAGTTAATTCATCCCAGGTGGTATTCCAAGCCATAAATCCTATTAATAAACTAATTAAAAACCCCACTGGAACACCTATATTTATGTAAAGTGAATTAGCATTATCTCGAGATCCTAAAGGAGTTAGCATAACTGCGAATACTAATAATACGGATATCGCACCTGCGTAAATTAAAATTTGTGAAATTGCTATAAAATCAGCAGAAAGAGTTAAAAATAAACCTGCCATTCCTAAAAATGCCAAAACTAGCAACACAATTGCATGTACAAGATTTCTCAAAAGAAAAACCGCTAGAGCAGAACCTATAGTAATTGCGGATAATACATAGAATGCTATCACAATCCCTAAAGATTCCATGCTAAGTCCTATCCAATATTACGTGCAGCTTTTATACCACCCATTTGTTTTGCGAAAATCGGTGGTTGTGGATTTTCAATTTCAGGTGTGTAACCAATTGTTCGAGCCCAAGCGCGTACTGCATAAAGCGTAATCAGCAAGTTGAAAACTACAAATAGAATGTATACTAGCCATTCAATATTTTCTAATCGTGCAACAATTGAAACTTCTATCGCAATTAATAATACATGTGCAATAGAAAGTGGAATTAAATACTTCCAAGCAAAACTCATCAACTGATCTATCCTAAAACGTGGTAAAGTACCACGTAACCAAATAAAAAAGAAATATCCTAGTGTTGCCTTACCAGCTAAAATTAGATACCCAGGTATCCAATTCTCCAATCCAAAGAGTGTATAACCACCTAGGAAAAAAGTAGCAACTAAAGCACCTGTCAATAATGCGTTTCCTAATTCAACTGCTAGGAAAAGACCTGCTTTCATACCTGAATATTCTGTGTGGAAACCAGCCACGATTTCAGACTCTGCTTCAGCTATATCGTTAGGAGTCCTGTTAATTTCTGCTGTAGAAGAAAAGAAAAATGTAAAAAAAGCGAACGGCATAATCAACGCTAACCAAAGATAGTGTTCTGCTTGCCAGTTAACTATCGAAGATAACCGTAGAGAACCTGTCATCAAAACAACAGAAAGGAGTGAGAGTCCTATTGGGATTTCATAAGAGACCATCATTGCAACAGTTCGCATCGAACCTAACAATGCGTAATGGTTATTTGATGCCCATCCTGCCATCCAAACTGCTAAAACTGATAAAGATGTAATAGAAATTACATATAAAAGACCTACATTAATATCTAAATACGACATATTTGCAGACCAAGGAATTGGACCCCAAGTAAGCATCGCAGGAATAAAAACTAAGATAGGTGGAAGGAAAAACAACATTTTATCTGCACCAATTGGAATAAGTACTTCTTTTTGCATTAACTTCAAAGCGTCAGCAATGGGTTGCAACAACCCATACGGCCCGACGCGGTTTGGCCCTGTACGTATTTGAAAACGTGCTAAAAGTCTCCGTTCAATCCAACTCCCGATTAATAAAAATCCTCCCAAAAAACTTAAAATACCTACTGCACCTATTAGTGCCGGTATCCAATAGGACAAAACATCACCAAACGTATATCCCAAAATAAGCTCATGATTGTTTGAAGCAAGCTCAGTTCGCAAAAATTCAATTGAATAACCTAAATCACGAATGTCATACCATTTGCCATCGAGTCTGCCATCTATAACAATAAAAGCCATCAGTCCATTAGCAATCAGGGTAAATAAACCCAAAAAACTTAATACTAGTTTTGTTCTAATAGAAAAATTTTGTACGAAACCAAGTAATGTAGGTCGTGCTGCTATCTGCCTATTCATCGGAGTTGCCGAGCTTGATGATGGATTCTTCACAGTCATCTATCAATTTCTCCTACAACTATATCTATCGATCCGAGTGTAACAACAGCATCAGATAACGTAGAGCCTCGAGCCATATCACGTAGTAATGATAAATTAATTAGCGATGGAGCCCTTATATGGAATCTATAAGGTGCAGGACTACCATCAGACACTAAATAAAACCCGAGCTCACCTCTTGGACCTTCCACACGGCCATAGACTTCTCCTGGTTCAGGGCGGAGAGCAAGTGGAATATCTGTTTTATGAGGTCCATCAGAGATAGAGTCAATTGCCTGTTGAATAATTTTAGTAGATTGCCGTGTTTCTTCAAGGCGAACCATAAACCTGTCATAGACATCTCCTACTGTGCCAACAGGTATTTCAAATTCAAAATCATCATATCCGCAGTATGGTTCTGTCTTACGTAAATCCCAAGGAACCCCAGACCCTCTAAGAGCTGGACCCACTAAAGATCCATTAATTGCGTCTTCAGCAGAAATGACACCAACATTACGAGTGCGTGCAACGAAAATTTCATTCTCTTGAACAAGCTGAGCATACTCATCAATACGATCAGGCAATTCATCCACTAGTTCACCCAACGCCGGCCAAAATTCAGGTGGTGGTTCAAATGCTACACCACCAATTCGCATATAATTAGTTGTAAGACGAGCACCACAAGTCATTTCAAACAAATCTAAAATTTTTTCTCTTTCACGAAACATATATAACAAGGGGGTTTGCCATGCACCTGCATCACTAACTAAAGTTCCATTAGCCATTGCATGACTAGCGATTCTTTGTAGTTCAGCAAAGATGACTCGAAGATGCGAAGCTCTTTCTGGGACTTCAACTGCAGCAAGTCTTTCTGCAGCCAAACAAAGTCCTAAATTACCAGACATCGCAGCAAGATAATCTGCGCGATCTGTAAATGGTATGTTTTGAGTATATGTTCTCTCTTCAGCCAATTTCTCCATAGAACGATGAAGGTAGCCCACTATCATATCTATGTCTTGAATTTTCTCTCCATCCATAACGACGCGAATACGAAATACTCCATGAGTTGATGGGTGTTGTGGGCCAATATTAAGCACGTAAGGTTCTGAAGTAGTCATTATATTAAACTCCACTCCATAAAGGTGGCGATTCTTGAGAATTATCTTCATCTATACGATTATCTTGGTTTATTGCCCGAACAGGGTCAGATTCATTTTCAAACGGAAATCGATTAAGACCACTCGTTCTACCTTCGCCAATACCTAAGAAATCTTTACGTAAAGGATGCCCTGGAAAGCCATCCCATAGAAACAACCTACGCATATCAGGATGATTTTCAAATTTTATACCCATAAGATCATATGCTTCACGTTCTTGGAGCAATGCGCCTTTATAAATTGCGACAACACTTGGAACCACTGGATCTTCATGTTCATCAATTCTAACCTTAATGACTATCTGGTGATTCAAGTCCAAGGATTGAAGATGATAAACAACCATGAAATGATCATGGTAGTCTATTCCGCATAAATTACTAAGCTGTGCGGCATCAAATTTTTCAGACTGCCTTAACCAGAGTAAGCATGTTTCAATTTGTTGAACGTCTACTTCAACCCAATTATCAGCTACGTTTTTGACAATTCCAGGGATAGCATTACTCAGGGCATCGGCGACTATTTTACTTTTTAATTGATTTGGTCCATTAGGCATTAACGCCACTCCAATGCATCACGCCGCCATGCATATGCTAGGCCTAGTGCTAAAACTCCAATGAATATGGTGGCTTTAATGAGAGCTCCCAACGCTAATTGAGTATGCTGAACAGCCCACGGATAAAGAAAAATAACTTCAACATCAAAAATTACAAACCCCAAGGCAAACAAATAATAGCGGGCATTAAATTGACCCCACGAACTACCTTCAGCAATTACACCACATTCATATGTAGCTTCTTTAATTGGATCAGGACGAGATGGCCTAATTTTGAAACGGTACAACAAATACGAAACCATTAGCGGCAAAGCAGGAAAAGCCAATGCCACCAACAGTAGCACGACGAGTCGACCGAATTGCTCCGGTATCAATTTTACGCCCTTCTAGCATGAGTTATACAAAAACTCAGCAGTCGGAACGTAGCATGTGACCATGTCGTATGCAATTAAATTGAGTATATTTTAGCTTTCATGTTGACCCGAGTTATTTTGCAAGCTATGGTTCCCGAGATAAGTGTAACTTTATGAAATACACAAATACCAAATAAACTGCTATTGTGTCTTGATAAACGATAGCGATCGTTAGTTTGGTAACTTGCATTATAGAGATCATTTTGTTGTGTTTTTTATATTACGAGTAAATAAACACACAAATTCAGAAGGGAGTAGGATATGGCAGAATATAACAAGCCAATCCCAAGTATTGATCCATATGTGAGCAAGCCGTTTTGGGATGGAGCAAAAGAAGGGAAACTAATGCTTCCGCGGTGTTGTTCATGCAATAAATGTCATTGGTATCCAAGGATTATTTGTCCATTTTGCTACAGCTCTTCTATCGAATGGATAGAAGGAAGTGGTGAAGGGTACATTCATACATTCGCTGTACAGAATCGAGCGTTCGGTGGATGGGCTGACGAAACCCCTTACGTACTTGCATATATTGATGTTAAAGAGGGCGGCCGTCATGCAACTGTCCTTCGAGGTGTCGACGCAGAAAACCCTGAGTCGATAAAAATCGGAGCGAAAGTTAAAGTTGAATTTGAGCAAGCAGACGAAGATACTTATGTGCCATATTGGCGTGTAGTTGACTAGCGTCACAGAGAAGAGGAGCTGATTATGCCTAGCAATCCTTCCATGAGTGCCGCTATTGTCGCGGCCGCAGAATCGGATAAGATTGGCTATATTGAAGAGGGTACTACTGCCCTACAACTGCACATTGAGGCAATAAGAAATGTCTGCGATGCTGCAGGAATTAAACCAAATGAAATTGAAGGTGTATTTTCACCGAGTCATTCCAACTTACTGGCGGAATATCTTGGTATTCACCCCAAGTATATTGATACAACTGCTGTAGGTGGTTGTTCGTTCCAGATGCATGTCCACCATGCACTAGCAGCTATCAACTCTGGAATTATTGATATCGCTGTTGTGAGCCACGGTGAAGCAGGATACTCTGCGCGAAAAAACCAGGGCAATGGAACGCTTAGAGGTGGCGCTGGAGACCCTTGGATTCCATCAAACCAATTTGGTACAGGAATATATGGAGCTTGGGGTGCACCATCGCATTACTCGCATGCACTCACCAGACACATGCATGAGTGGGGAAGTACAAAAGAAGACTTCGCACAAATTGCTGCAGTTACACGTGAATGGGCTACATTAAACCCACGTGCAGTAATGCACTCTAAAGAAACGCACCCAAATGGTGGACCAATAACCGTTCAAGATGTCCTTGACTCACGAATGATCGTTTGGCCATTAAATCTTCTAGACATCTGTCTAGTAACTGACCATGGCGGTGCAGTTCTGATTGCATCGGCTGAAAAAGCACGGTCATTCAAAACATCTCCTGTTTGGATTGCAGGTGCGGGCGAAAGTCAGAGTCACCAAGACATTATGGCAATGGGTGATTTCACTGCTACGTCTGCTGCTGCTTCAAGTGCAACTGCATATACCATGGCTGGTATGGGACCTAACGATATGGAAATGGGAATGATCTATGACTCATTCACAGTTACAGCAGGTATTACTGCCGAAATGCTAGGTTTAACACCTCGTGGTGAAGGGCCATCTTTATGGGCAAATGGTAATGCAAGCCCAGGAGGAAAGTTCCCTGTCAACACTAATGGAGGTGGACTTTCATTTAGTCACTCAGGAATGTATGGAATGATGTTATTGATTGAAGCGTATCGACAGCTGTCTGGAACAGCTGAAGACGGTATTCACGGTCTGCCAGGGAAACAGACAAATGCTAAGTCAGCAATTGTAAATGGTACTGGTGGAGCTTTATCTGTAACAGGAACATTAGTACTTACTTCTGACGTATAATTGCAAAGTTTTTAAATACAAAGCGGGGGTGTTTTCCACCCCCGCTTTGTGTCACTTAAAACAATAAAAAATTAAGGCACCAATGCTAATTGATCTTCACACGCACACAAAACCACGTTCATGGGATTCATTTATAACACCAGATGAAATGGTCGATCTTGCAAAACAATCTGGACTTGATGCTGTCGTTTTTGCGGAACATGATTGGGCATGGGAACAAGAAGAAATAGATCAATTAGCAAAATCGCATCAGTTTAAAGTTTTTCGTGCAATGGAAATAAATACTGAAGATGGACATATTTTAGTTTTTGGTCTTCATGAGTATCGTTTTGGAATGCATCGAAGTAACGAATTAGCACAAATGGTTGATGAGGCCAATGGATTAATGATTGCTGCACATCCATATCGTAGACAAATGCCTTGGAAGCCAGATGAAAAAGAAGAATATGAAAATGCAGTATTAAAAGCATTGAACAATCCTGCATACCAATATATTTCAGGTATCGAAGTATTAAATGGTCGAGGAAAAATTGAGGAAAATACATTTTCACTAAATATACAGAACCGTATGCATTTGCCTGCTACTGCATCAAGTGATACCCATCAATTTGATGAAAAAGAACAACACATGGGTAGAGCAGCAACTTATTTTGAAACTGACATCAATAATGAAGAGGATCTCATTGTTGCATTAAGATCAGGTAGATTTTGGCCTTTAGATCTCACAAGAGGTGAATTAACTTCGAATACCGACTATCATGATGTTCCATCTGACATTGAAAAAAGGTGGAATATCATGTCAGAACAGAGACAACAAATATCACGATTGTAGAAAAATATCGTATTTATACATTCTCTTATTGCTCCGGCATAGTCTTAACGGTATAAATGTCGGACAAAGTAATGAGATGTGGATGTATAAATCTTTTAAATTAGATTTTTTTTATTCCACTTATAAGAATTTGTGTCACTAATCAAAAGTTAGTTTTACACAAAATAATCATTAGAAAAGTGCTTCAACACATATTTGAAGGACTAAGGAAGGACATTGCTATATGGGCGCGTTAGACGGTAAGGTCGCCGTTGTCACAGGTTCAGGCCGAGGTATTGGCCGAGGAATAGCATTACTATACGCTACTGAGGGAGCAAAAGTAATTGTTAATGATCCTGGTGTAGCGGTTGATGGATCAGGACATGATGAAGGTCCCGCTGCACAAGTTGTCAACGAAATAAAAGAAGCTGGTGGTGAAGCAACTGCAAATTTTGATTCAGTAGCTGAATTTACTGGTGGAGAAAATATTATCAGACAAGCAGTTGATACTTACGGAAGAATTGACATTTTGGTTAATCCAGCTGGTATTTTAAGAGATCGTATGGTCTTTAATATGACCCATCAAGAATGGGATGATGTTATTGCCGTTCATCTAAAAGGTCACTTTAACACTATCAAGCCAGCTTCTGTTTTAATGAGACAACAGCGCTATGGACGTATTATCAACTTCAGTTCCAGTTCTGGATTGATAGGAAATACTGGTCAAGCAAACTATGGAGCAGCTAAAGCTGGTATCGGTGGTATGACGCGTGTTCTTGCAAGAGATCTTGGTCGATATGGTGTTACTGTTAACTCGATATCCCCTGGAGCCGCTACCCGTATGACGCAATCTGTCCCCGATGCTGCAAGGGAACTACGTTCACAAGCAGGTATTTCAAGTCTATCTTCGGAACAGGTTAGTCAATTTACACGACGTGAACCAGAAGATGTTGCGCCAATGGCTGTTTTCTTAGCTTCTGATGATGCATGGAATATCAATGGTGAAATATTTTACGTTAATGGTGGTCATGTTGGAATTACATCTCATCCAATTGCACAGAAAACTGTGTTTAAGGAAGGCCATTGGGAAATGAGTGAACTAGACGATGCTGTTCATAATGTACTACTAAAAGACAAACCTAATCCAGCGCCACCTCGTGATGACGTTGAACTACCAGGGCGTGATATTCCTGGTAAAGCGCTAAGTTAAAAGGAGGAATAACAATGGCAACACCATTAGAAGGACGCACCATCGTAATTACTGGTTCAGGCCGAGGGATCGGCAGTGAAGTTGCGAAACTTGCAGGTAAACTTGGTGCTAACGTGATTGTGAATGACCCTGGAGTTAATCTAGATGGAACAGGAAGTGATGAAGGTCCAGCCGCTGTAATCGCACAAGAAATTAATGATAACGGTGGAGTTGCTGTAGCAAACTTTGATACCGTTGCGACAGAAGAAGGTGGCGAAAATATGATTCGCCAAGCTGTGGATACTTTTGGTCGTATCGACGGTGTAATCCATGTTGCAGGAATTCTTAGAGACCGCATGATCTTTAATATGACTGAAGAGGAATGGGATGAGGTAATTTCAGTTCATCTGACTGGTTATTTTAATGTTGTAAAACCTGCATCCGTTTTGATGCGACAGCAGCGCTATGGAAGAATTGTAGGATTTTCTTCTGGTTCTGGTTTACGTGGTCAAACAGGACAAGCAAATTACGGAGCGGCGAAATCTGGAATTGCTGGTATGACACGTGTCCTCGCAAGAGATCTTGGCCGATACGGAATTACTTCAAACGTAATTGCTCCAGGAGCTGCTACACGTATGACTGCATCGATACCTGATGCAGCCCAATCACTTAGGGCGCAACAAGGTATACAGGTGCAAGAACGACGAGAAAGTGGAGTAACGTCTTTACGAGATCCTAGCTATGTCGCACCCATGGTGTGTTACTTGATGACAGATCAAGCATGGGATGTAAATGGTCAAGTTTTCAATGTTAGTGGTGGCCAAGTGGGTTTATCACACGAAATTTATGATTTCCGTCAACTTAATAAAGCAGGTCGATGGACTTATGAAGAACTGCGTGATCTAGTACCAGGGCAACTAATGCAAGGGCTTCGCAATCCTGCACCGCCACCAGATGATCTAGATTTACCAGGAAGACCTGTTAGTAATTAATAATCATCTGTTAATCATAAAAGGGTGACTAAATGTCACCCTTTTATGATTAAAAACGATAGCCTTTCTATTTATTCACGAATTATTTCCATCAGCAAAAAATTGTAAGCACCACGTTGCACCTCATTTACAGGAACAAAACCTGCTTTTGTGAAACAACGTTGCGCACGATAATTCCAAACCAATGTATGCAAATATATTTTCCTAAGATTTAGTTCATTAAATAAATAATCAACAAACAAATTTATAGTTTCTGTTCCAAAACCTTTTGACCAGTATTCGCGATCACCAATTGTAATGCCAATCTCAGTTTCATTTTTCAATGGATTATAATCGTAATACATAATATTTCCGACATGCCGAGAAGTCCTTTTATCTTCTATCGCATAAGTTCTACGTTTTTTTTCAGGATAATCAAGCTGAGATTGCATCATTTTTTTATAGCTATCGAAAGAAGAACGAATAGGTGTACTAGCATCAAAGGCAGCCAATTCAGGGTCGCGTCGCCATTTGTAATCACTCTCAAGATCCGAAAAAAATTTCTCTCGAATAGTGACTAATGTTCCTGATACTACTGTGGCCTCTTCTTGTATTGTCACCTTACACCTATCTTTTTGTTCAAAGTTAATTGAAAGACTGAATGATTTCAATTGCCTTGTCAATTATGTGCGTCTGATTTTTATGCGTTAAAATTTTTGAAGCATGATGAATGTCATACCAATCGACTTCATCAAATTCTTGATCATGTTTATCAAAATCACCACCGATAGGAATCATTAAAAAGTATTCAACTACTTTATTAACTTTTTTTTGATTTGAATTGAGAAAAGAATATTTCACATCACCAATGTACTCAATTATTTCAACTTCCAATCCTGTTTCTTCTTTTACTTCACGTATAGCTGTTTCTCGAATACTCTCACCACTTTCAGGTCGACCTTTTGGCAAGGCACATAGATCATCATTTCTCCTTGATACTAAAACAACTTGTAAGGACATTTCAGTATTTCTAAATACAACACCTCCTGCAGCAATTGATTTTTCCGCTACCACTATTGATCCCCTGATCTACCATCAAGAATATTTGAATTAGATTCGCTCACATCATCTATAGATATCCCTTGGTCTAATACGGGAGTATCCATAAGATGCACTTGCGCTATCGACTCTTCGACAACTTTAATAATCTCAGAATTCAATGTTTCATTTTTCAATCTAATAAGGATTTTTTCCGATTCATCATTAGCAATCTCACCAAGAGCCTGAATAGCTGCAACTTGCACATCGATTTCACTATCATCTAAAAGCATAGCTAATGGAGTAACAGCATCATCCATTAATAATGAACCTGCAGCTGTAGCAGCCGCTGCACGAATTTCAGAATCTTCATCATCAAAATTAAAAATAAGAATTTGCAACCACGTTTCAGATGCACTTCGTCCCATCGCACGAATAGCCGCAACTCTTAAACGGTGCGAACCTAATTCGTAGCTCTCACCAATCAATTCACCAATATCTTCATCTGACAAAGCTCCTAATGCTTCAAGTGCCCTTCCACGAACTTCTTCATCTTCTTCAAAGTCATCAATTCGACCAGTTAAAGTAGCTTGTAATTCTTCAGCATCTTCTTCTGAAAGCAATCCAAACTCCATACTAACAACCCATTGGCCTAAAACATCAGCAATTTCCGCTCGCACTGATGCAGCAGAATCATTTTCAAGATACCTACAGAGTAATTTGATATAACGGGGTTGCTCTTCTAATCCAAGTCCTCTAACAGCTAATATTCGAACCGCAGTATCAGTGTGAGCAATTGCTAATAAAAATATTTTATGAAAGTCCAGCAACGCATCCTCTGTAGCTAACTGTTCGAGACGTGCTAATAATTGCTGAGCAAATATTGGGGTGATTTTTTCCCATTCCAAAGTCAATTTTTGTAAATAAGAATCTTGTATATTAGATAAAACGCGTAAATCGTCATTATTTGTAGGGAATTCTTGGTTGCAAATCATCAATACGATCTCTTCAATCATTACCTCACTTGCAGTTAGATTTTCATCAAATTGATGGTCGTCAACATTCATTATTCGTCACTTCACTTAATAAATTTCTGTTTTTGGTTCACGTGCGAGTAACTCTGCAATTGATTTTTTAGCATCTTTTCCTTCATGTAAAATACCATCAATGGATCTAGTTATCGGCATATCAACACCATATTTTTCTGCCAAAATTAAGGTGGCCTTCACAGTTACTATCGATTCAGAAACACCATCTATCTCTCGTATTGCATCATCTAGTGATTTACCGGATGCGATAATTTCTCCCAACATTCTATTACGTGAAAGTTGACTATAAGATGTAGCAATCACATCGCCCATTCCTGACAATCCTTGCAGGGTGATGGAATCAGCACCAGCAGCTACAGCAAGACGTGTTATTTCAGCCAGACCTCTCGTAATAATTGCGGCTTTGGAATTATTACCGAATTTTAAATAATCAGCCACTCCTGCAGAAAATGCGATAATATTTTTCAGAGAACCTCCCAATTCAACTCCGATAACATCTTCACTAATGTAAACACGAAACAATTCGTCATGAAAAACCAATTGCAAAAGTTCTAAAATATTATTATCTGAGGCGATGACAGTTGTAGTAGGATTACCGGATGCCACTTCTTTAGATAAATTAGGCCCTGACAACACTGCGATATTGTTATCGGGGAAAATTTCTCTTAAGATTTCAGACATCCTCTTGCCAGAAAATTGATCGAGCCCTTTTGTAGCTGACAGTATGATAGCTGTAGAGGAAATCTCTTGTGCCACAGTTCTGGCATTGTCAGCTAGTGTATGTGAAGGAACGACAAAGCATACCAATCCAACGTCATGAACTGCCTTTTTCATTTCAACTACATGCAAATTTCTGGGGAATTTTACTCCAGGTAGTCGATTCAAATTCTCACGAACAGTATCCAATTTTTTTGTTTCGAATTCATCACGTGTACCTAGAAAAACATCATAACCTCGCCTAGCCAAATGAATAGCAAGTGTTGTCCCCCAAGCAGTTGTGCCTATAACTGCAATACTTTTTAATTTTGTTGAGTTGCTCAAAACAATGAAATCCTAAAACTATTTGCCTTCACCTATTTTCGGCTCCATCCCGAGGATGAGACGTTTCATGTTACCAACATGCTTTATCTCAATAATCAACATACTAATCAACCCAAATACAAAATAAGAATCAGCTATGATATTTTGCATCGCCAAAATACATATCACGCAAAAACCCGCAAAAACTCCTAAAACAGACATCAAGGAGACATAGCGAAATATCGTAATAATAAAAATACATAATATGGCTATAGGTATAAGCATTATCCACTGACTATTTATAATTAAAATAGTTAAAAAAGAGCCAAAAACAGTTGCAACACCTCTACCACCTTTAAAATTAGCAAAAATTGGCCAATTATGACCAACAACTGTAGCGATCCCTCCCAGAGCAGCTGCCCAATCATTATCCAAAAAAACACTACCAATAATAACCGGAATCACACCCTTAAAAATGTCAGCCGTTAATACAAAAAGGGACCATTTTAATCCCATAGCCCTTAAACTATTCGTGAACCCGGTTTTACCTGATCCATACTTACGTACATCACCTACCCCAGCAATACGGCCGATAATTAAACCACTAGTTATCGAACCAATAAAATAACCAAAAAGTATTAAAAAAAATAATGCCATTTCAAGTATCAATTCTATCTTCACTTCTTTTACGGAAAATTATTTTTATCGCAGTACCTTCAAAGTCAAATGCATCACGAATTTTATTTTCGAGATAACGCTGATATGAAAAATGGACAAGTTTTGGATCATTGACAAACAAGATAAAAGTGGGAGGTGTGATTTCTGCTTGAGTCGCATACATTACCTTAAGGCGTTTATGTCTTATCGTAGGTGGTCCATGCTGTGCTATTGCTTTTTGAATAATCCTATTTAATTCAGAAGTTTGAACTCTAAACTTACGAATTTCAGAAATATGAACAGAAAGTTCAAGTAAATCACTTACACCTTCTCCAGTTAAAGCTGAGGTAAATACTACTGGGGCCCAAGGGACAAAGCGGTATTTATAATCAATTTCTCTAGCAAATTTGTGTTTTTCAACTTCAGGTCCACTAAGATCCCATTTGTTAACAACCAATACAAGACCACGTGCTTGTTCTTGGACATAGCCAGCTATGTGCGTATCTTGTGCAGTTAAGGGTTCTTCTTGATCAATTAATAGGAATACAACGTCAGCTCTATCAATAGATTTTTCTGCATAGTTAACAGAATGTCTCTCAACTCCAGGAATAATTTTACCACGACGTCTAATACCGGCTGTATCAACTAAAACCATTCTACGATCTTCAAAATTAAAACTAGTGTCAATTGCATCACGTGTTGTACCAGCAATTGATGAAACAATTGTACGTTCTTCTCCCAATATTTTATTAAGTAATGAAGATTTCCCTACGTTCGGTCTACCTACAATTGCTACACGTATTTGATCTACAATTTCATCTTGAGCATTAGGAAAAATTTGAGTTGTTTCTACAAGTTTGTCTAATAAATCACCAATACCTTCTCCATGAATAGCTGATATCGGAGCAGGGTCTCCCATGCCCAAACCAAAAAGTTCATGAATTCGATCACCATAGCTACTTCGATCTGATTTATTCGCGATTAATAAACATGCCTTGTCACCTTTACGAAGCATTGAGGCAATCGTATGGTCTGGATCTGTTGCACCATCAGGAGCACTAACAACAAATAAAATGACATCAGCTTCTTGTATCGCATATTCAACAGAACGTCTTACTAAGGGCTCTAATTCTTCATTTTCATCACCCAGCAAACCTGCTGTATCCACAACCCTTAAACTACACCCACGCCATTCAATTCTCCCGTAATTTCTATCTCGCGTAGTTCCAGGTAAATCTTCGACTAAGGCAGATCGTGTCTTAGTTAGTCTGTTAAATAACTGTGATTTTCCAACATTTGGTCTTCCGACAATAGCAACAAGGGGATCGTCAAATTTATTTTCCATCATAGAATTAGCTCTCACCTTGCAGAAAGTATGACTGAGACTAATATGGGTTGCAAAGGTTCAACTTTCACCCCAGGAGGAAGGATTATTGTCGGTTCAATTTTATGTATTCCAGCAGAAAAGCCAGCCATGTCCAAATTTATTGGCACTGCATCAGGGGAAAGTGTATTCAATAAAGGTAACGGACCATAGATTGTAATCGGAACAACTAATGATTGAGGAGTAGCTATTAACCCGGATTTTAAATTAACTATTTGTGGAGATACACCGAAAGAAACTGACCCTTGAATCGCAGTAACTTGTACAGACACGGTTGCCTCTAATGGATCTAAAGTAATGACACCTTCTGGTAATTCAATTGACAATTCTTTAGTAATATTATTACGGATACCTTTCACATCTACCTCATCTAATGTTAGAGAATCTAACTGTTGCAGAGCACTCAAAGTCCCTTCAATCGCAATTGCAACAGGTGAAACATTTATATCAGAGATTCGATAGCCATTAGATGGATCTCCAGTGATGTTCACTTTCAGTGGCAAAGTTCTAGATAAAGTACTACGTTGTATATCTATAGTCACACCTAATGAAGGCGGGTCTATAGATACCCCCCTAATCTCTCCACCACCACTTCCACGTGGCACAAGATTAACTGTTTGCTCAATGGGTAACGTCAATCCAGTAATATTAATATCAGCAACAGCATCACTTACACGATTAATTAAAGAGGCAGGACCAGCGACACTGACAATGTTCTTCGTAGAACTAATATCCCCCAATTCATAACCGAATGGGGTCGTTCCAATTGGACGTACCCTAACAGGGATATCAATAGTTTCCAAATCTTCAAGATTCACAATAATCGTTTCAGGAATAGTTCCTACAACTCTAACACCACGAATTCCTTCTGTTTCAACATGGACACGAACAGCTTGTTCTCTTTTTGTAACTCCATTCAGATCAACATATGCAGAAAATTTACCTAACCCAGATTCTATTTCCTCCCATCTATCTGCTGGAGCAGCAAGTACAACTTCAATTGAAGGCAGTTGATTTGCTACAGCTAACCCAGGTTCCACGTTGAAGGCTTGTACATTTAATGGACGAGACAATTCATCAATCTTTGTAGGATTTTCCTCCTCAGTGATAAAAATCCATAATGCAGCACTTAAACCAAGTGAAAGTAAAAATAACCCTGGAGTTCCACGTATAGTTCTTAAAGATCTCAGCAAAGTTTCTTGAGCAATCTCAACGAAATTGCGAATTCGCTCTTCTGTTGTATTGAATTGGTTCATACTTTAATTCCGAGATTCCATCACATTATTAGATCTTGGGTTATTTGAAATTTCATCTTCAACCATTAACCCAAATAGTCGATGGAGCTGCCTATCTAACCGTTTCAAATCTAAATCAGTAATCAGCCTACCATTAGAAGCCAATGAAATAGATCCTCTTTCTTCAGACACAATTACAACAACTGCATCAGTAAGCTCTGCAAGGCCCATCCCTGCACGGTGCCTCATCCCATGTTCAGCTGGTAAAGCGGCCTCAGATAGCGGCAGTGTACAACCAGCAGCAATCACTCTATCTCTTCTCAAAACAACAGCACCGTCGTGAAGGGGAGAATGGACATCAAAGATCATCACCAAAACTTCTTCAGATAAAACACTATTCATCCTAATTCCAGTATCAATGACATCTTGCAATCCAGTCTCTCGTTCAAGGATAATCAAAGCACCTGTTCGTGATTGAGAAAGTTTAGAGGCAGATTTCTTAACTATCTCAATTAGTTCTTGATACTCTTGACGGCCAAATGCTGAATGCAATCCTGTACGCCCAAGTCTTTCTAAAGCGCGTCTAATCTCAGGTTGAAAAACAATAAGAACCGCAATGACTAGGCCTGTAACTGAGTTTCTTAATATCCAATTGAACATAGTAAGATCTAAAATACGGCTAACTATGAAAGCACCCAGTAACAAAACCGCAACTCCACGCAAAACTGTCATTGCTGTCGTCCCGCGAATTAACAAAAGTAGCCAATAAATAGCGAGAGAAACAATAACAATATCTATTATCGCAGATACATCGATTCTTGCGGCAATATCGCTAAGGACACCCTGCATATATATATCTCTCTAATGCATGCGATTAATTTGTTTTAAAAATTTAACTAAAACTTAAAATCTGACAAAATCAATGCTAGTAGACCTTGCTGTGCATGCATGCGGTTTTCAGCTTGATCAAATACTATTGAATAATCAGATTCTATTATTTCTTCTGTTATTTCATCACCTCGATGCGCAGGTAAATCATGCATTATCAAGATATCACTTGGAGCAGAACTAAGTAATGAGCTATTCAGTTGGTACGGCCTAAATATATTCCTACGCAATTCCAACTCATGCTCATATCCCATAGAGGCCCACACGTCAGTATAAACAGCACTAGCGTCAGATATAGCACGATGTGGATCGTCGGTCTGCGAAACTGAACCTTCACCTTGAAGGTTATTTATATAAATCATGGTTTCATCAGGTAGTTTGTAGTTATCTGGACAAGCAATAGTCAGGTCAATTCCCATCATTACTGAAGCGTATGCAAGAGAACGTGCGACATTATTACCTTCACCTATATATGCAATTTTCACACCTTTCAAATTGCCAAAATGCTCTCTTAATGTAAGTAAATCAGCCAAAGATTGGCAGGGATGTTCAAGATCAGAAAGCGCATTTATCACTGGTACTGATGAATATTCCCCTAAAGTAGTAATCGTTGAATGTTCATGGGTACGTGCAGCAATTACATCGACCATTCGAGCCAGCACACGAGCAACATCTTTTACAGGCTCCCTGTTACCCATCTGAATTTCGCTAGAAGGAAGAGAAATTGTATTACCACCCAAATGCTGCATCGCGACTTCAAAAGAAACTCTTGTTCGTAATGATGGTTTTTCAAAAACTAAAGCTAGTGTTTTACCTTGTAACAGTGGCCCAACTTGATTATTTTTCATCCACGTAGAAACATCAAGAACTTGTGTAAGTTCAATTGGTGAAAGATCAGCTATAGATATGATATTTCGGCCCAACACTGTGGTGCTCCGGGAAGAAGGTACCGTCAGAACTCCTGAGGATGATTAAAGTATAAGACCATAGACACTTGGATGCACACAATTATTAATTTATTTTACTCCATTTTTACCAATGCAAATAATACTTCTACAGTCCCAGTATTAATCAATTGCCATTTAGAATTTGTTGAAGATGGTATTTTTATTGAATCCCCTGGGTTTAAAAAAATGTCCTCATTTTTATTATTATGTAAAGTCAAAACACCTTCCAATACAATAAATAATCCTGATGTCACTCTATGTAATGGAGTTTCGCTATTTAATTCAAATTTCATTAACATTACACGAGTTGCATCACCTAAAACAGTTCCACCTATTCCTTTAAAAGCACCTGGTCCATTTTCCCAAGATTGATCTGATAGATCTCTTAAAGCAATTTGATGATTACCTTGATCGTTTTCAATATACGTATAATGTGCCATACAATAAGCCTCGCAATATATTTCTATTAACGCATTGAATTGGATAATATCGACTAAGTCAAACAAGAGGAATTGATGCCAAACAGATCTCACAACCGCTCAAATAATGATATACGCCCTGTACACATAGAGCCTGGGTACCTTAAAAATGCAAACGGGTCAGCCCTAATCTCTATGGGAGATACACAGGTTCTATGTGCAGCAACCATAGAAGATAATGTTCCAAGATGGTTAAGGGGGCAAGGATCGGGATGGATTACTGCCGAATATGGCATGCTTCCACAATCTACCAATACACGAGGCAATCGAGAAGCCGTTAGAGGAAAGCAAAGTGGCCGTACGCAAGAAATTCAAAGATTGATCGGTCGTTCTCTTCGTAACGCTATCGACATGACTTCATTAGGAGAAAGAACCATTATTATTGACTGTGATGTTTTGCAAGCAGATGGAGGAACTAGAACAGCATCAATCACTGGAGCATGGGTAGCGCTAGCCATAGCACTTGAAAGCTTGTTTCCGAAAGAAAATTCACCACTACACAGTCAAGTAGCAGCTATATCAGTAGGATTATCTAGTAATCAAATTTTTCTTGATTTAGATTACCGTGAGGATTCTTCAGCAGATGTAGACTTTAACTTGGTCATGCTCAGTAACGGTCATTTGGTAGAAGTACAAGGTACTGCAGAATCGAAGCCCTTTGAAATAGAACAGATGAACAATATGATAGCTTTAGCAAGCAAAGGTATTTCCGATTTATTCAAAATTCAAAGAGAATCTATAATCGGCTGGCAAAACGGCAAATAACTCTAAATACTACGCGTATTCTCCTAAAAACATGCCTCCCAAAATATGGACATGTGCGTGATCTTGAGATTGCATACCATCATAACCAAAATTCGATATCAACCTAAATCCATCAGGACATTCTGTATTAGCTACATTCACTGCTATTTCTCCGAGACGCCCGAGGTTTTGCCAAAGTTCTTCTTGCGTACAATGTTCTTTACGAATAGCTAGCAACATCGTTGGAACCCAGCGTAAGCGGTTTCGAAAAACCATAAATTCATCATCTTCATATAATATATCTGCGGGCTGTTTATGAACTGCAATTTCACAAAAAATACAATATGAAAACATTAGGCAATTCTCCTATTTCTTTTAATCTGTTCCTTAGAGTGGTATCATACTAGCAAGACACATTGACATCACTTCAATGCCACAAATATAAGCAAATGAAAATCAAAGGAGCCATGCAATCGCTGAAATTCGACCATTCCGAGGTTTTCGGTATAACTTAAATATTGTTAATGCTAACGATATACTAGCTCCACCATATGATGTTATTGGTGAAGAAGCTGAATCAATGCTTCTTTCATCTTCTCCCTTTAACATAGCGCATATCGAACTGGCACCCGGTAAAGATGATTCTCGATTTAAAAAAGCTGCACTTCTCTTAAATGAATGGATAGAACAAAATATTTTAATTCGGGATAACGAGCCTAAATATTATTTATATGAACAAAAATGTGTTATCCAAAATCAAACGTACAACAGACGTTCTGTATTTGTAGCGCTCAGAATATACGATCCACAAGATGATATCGTACGCCCCCATGAATCGACTATGGTAGGTCCTCGTAGAACTCGTTTAAATTTAATGAAGGCAACCAATGCCAACGTCAGTCCTATTTTTGCTATGTATGAAGATCCTACAAAAAAAATTCATCCCATTTTAGAAAAAATATCAGAAGAAGAACCAGATTTCGAATCTCAAGACATCAATAATGATTTACATAGGCTTTGGGTAATCAGTGATGACCAATTATTGAATACTATAACTGCTATAATTAGTAATTCAAAAATAACAATAGCCGACGGACACCATAGATACGCAACAGCAACTGACTATTTAAACGAAGAAAATACAAAAATTAAAGTAAATTCACTCAATCCTAAAAATTATCTACTCACTGGATTGATAGAAATTAATGATCCTGGGTTAAGAATATTACCGAATCACCGTTTAATATCAAAAAAATATACTCAGAATTGGGAAAAATCATTGGCGAATTTCTTTATAACAAAAGATCATAGTCATGAACTCACTATGAACGCTGATGGAGCCGAAAAATTGCTTGATCTAATTGCACAGCAAGGAAAGGAAAAATTTTCAGTCGGAGTAATCGATAACCAAGGAAAACGATTCATCTCAATTACAGCTCAATCACAAGAAAAAATAATTGAAAATATGCCTAAAAAATTATCAACAAATTCAAAACATGTAGATGCCTCGATATTAACAGAACTGATACTTTCTCCTGTTTTTGACATAGGAGAATCTGAAACAACTGCTGGAGAGGTATTATTTACAGCTAGTGCTACTGAAGCATTTGAACTTATACAATCCAGTAAGGCAGAAATAGCATTTTTAGTAAATCCAACTCCAGTACAACAAGTTATTGACATAGCAAATGTTGGTGACGTGATGCCGCAAAAGACCACCTTCTTTTATCCTAAACTTGCTACAGGATTGGTTCTCAATGTTCTAGACGATCATAGCCTTTAGGACAGTTCAATTTGTCTAACTGTCTCAATATCTTCAAGCTCACGGACAAAAGTGATCTCATCTTCTGTTAGTGAGCGTTCGATTGTTAGCAGCATTAAGGCGAATTTTTCACGGCCAGCAGCTACAGACATAGCATTAATATTAATACCCCATGTACCCAGTAATGTGGCAACATGACCAATTTTACCAGGGCGATCTATATTTTCTATAGCCAGTAAGTGTCCTTTATACGAAATTATCTCAACATCATATGAACCAATACCAACTATTCTTGGCCCACCACTCGTATGTGTTGTTGTAACACTTTCTGCCTCACCAGCATTGCCAAAAATACTTACAATTATCTGACTAGCGAATGGTTCTAAAGCCGGACCACTGTCTTCTTTTATATCTAATCCGTGTATCTCTGCCATAGCATTAGCATTAACCATTGTTACTTTATCTTCAGTAACGGATTGGAGTATGCCCATAATTACTGCAGCACGTAATGGCGAAGTATTATAATTAGCAATAGCGCCACGGTATTCAATACGTACCGTAGCGACTCCTTCTTTAACCAGTTGCACTGCGACAGAACCAGCAAGTTCAGCACAATCAATAAATGGACTAATAATACTCATTGTATCTTCATCAACCAGTGGCACATTTACTGAAAAACGAGGGCTCTTGCCATCGAAAAAATCGATTAGCTGCTCTGCTGTCTCTACTGCAGCTCGAGTTTGTGCAGCAGCAGTAGAAGCTGCAAGGTGTGGAGTAACAATAATTTTATCGCTTGATGTAAGAATATTATCAACGGCAGGTTCTTCGCTGAAAACGTCAATCGCTGCACCAGCAATTTCACCAGCATCAATTGCTGCATATAAGGCCACTTCGTCTACCAATGGGCCACGAGCAGCATTAATAATTAATGCTGTTTTTTTCATTTTTTTAAACTCTTCTGTGCTTAGTAAGTTGCGCGTTCCATCATGTAATGCTGTATGTAAAGTAAGGAAATCAGATTGTTCCAACAATGAATCGAATCCTAATAATTGCACTCCCAGTTGATTGGCACGATCACTAGTAACGAAAGGATCATATGCAATTATCTCCATATTGAATGCGTGAGCTTTTCTCGCTACTTCACTTCCAATTCTCCCTAAACCAACGATACCTAATGTTTGCCCAGAAAGTTCAATACCAGCATATTTTGATCTTGCCCATTCACCATTTTTTAACGAATGATGTGCCTGAGGAATATGACGTGCTACAGAAAGGATTAATGCAAAAGCATGTTCAGCGGTGGAGGTAGTATTCGACAAAGGTGCATTAACTACAGTTATTCCTTGTTGTGTAGCAGCATCAAGATCAATATTATCGACTCCAACGCCTGCTCTTCCGATAATTTCTAAATCAGGAGATTGCTTTATAACATGTGCAGTAACTTGAGTCTGACTACGAACTAAAAGGGCTTGCACACCTTTTAATGCTGCTATAAGAGCATCTTCAGAAAGATCTGTAGAATAAATAATTTCATGTCGATCAGATAGCAATTCAATACCAGTATCCGCAATTGAATCGGCAATAAGGATTTTAGCCAAAAGAAAGCTCTTTCTTGATAATTAACTGTACATCTTTTGTAGTGTTTTTTCGATAGCGGATAAACCTTCCTCTATATGTTCATCAGTTACAAAACCAAGATGACCAAAGCGGAAAATTTGTCCTTTTAGAGGGCCCTGTCCTCCAGCAAAAACTGTACCAAATTGACTGCGAGCAATCTCCAAAAATTCCAAACCATCAATCCCATCTGGTATTCGCACTGAGGTAACAGTATCTGATTCAGATCCTTCTTCAGCAAACAGCTCTAAGCCTAATGCTCTAACTCCATCTCGAGTCATTTGAGCATGCTTATGGTGCCGAGTATAGATATTCTGAAGTCCTTCATCGAACATAATTTTTAAAGCCTTGTCTAATTGAAACATCACGGACACGGCAGGAGTTGATGGCGTTTGTCCCATCGCAAGATAATCTTTAGCTTTTAGTAGATCAAAATAGAATCGTGGAGATGTCACCAGTGCATTTTTCTCCCATGCTTTTTCGCTACATGAAACAAACGCCAATCCTGGAGCGGTCATCCAACCTTTTTGTGATCCTGAAATCACTACATCTAATTCCCATTCATTAGTTTTAACTGGAATTGAAGAGAGAGAGGAAATAGCATCTACTATCAACAGGCAATCATATGACTGACATATATCCGATACAATTTTTAAATCATTATTGGTAACTCCAGTAGAAGTTTCATTATGAGTTACTAATACTACACGTATGTCAGAATGTTGTTGGAGAGCTTCTTCTATTCGGTTGGGGTCTGCAGCCCTACCAAATTCAAAATCAAGCTCAATAGGGTTACCCCCAAAAACTCTAACTATCTCTACAAATCTCTTCCCGAAAACACCTACGGTAACAACAAGAACTTTTTCACCAGCATTTACATGATTCGCAACTGCTGCCTCCATCCCTCCAGTCCCTGATGCAGTAAGGATGAAAAGATCGTTTTCTGTTTCAAAAACTTCCTTTAATTGAGTAGTAGATCGTTTGATAAGATCAGCAAATTCTGGGCCTCGATGATTAATCATGTCGGCAGCACCTGCTTGTGCAACGGAATCAGGAACAGGAGTAGGTCCAGGTATACGTAAGTTCAACATTTCCTCCGAACAAATAATTTCTAATTAAATCAATATATCGTCTAATTTACTTTGAAAGAAAATAGAATCAATTAGTTTGATTAAATTTGAATGAAATTCTTGAAAATCGATCTACAATAGGTTGTGAGGCAATTATGCAAAATCCTTATCGAGATTTACCTTCAGTGGATAAAATATTAAACGACAAAAGAGTTGAAGATGTTTCAGCGAAATTTGGTAAAAATACAATCACGAATTTAGCCAGGGCAGTTTTGGAAGAACAACGAGCGCATATACAAGCTACAGGTTCAGAACTTGAAAAAAATCCTATAGACTCTCTACTCGAAAAAGCTCAGTCATTAGCAAATTCGCTACTTCCTTTAATCAACGCAACAGGTGTGATCATCCATACTAACCTTGGACGATCTCCAATGGCAGCAACTGCAATTTCCAACATAACCTCAATTGCTCAGAATTATTCTTCACTTGAAATCACTCAATCCTCCGGTAAAAGATCTTCTAGGAATGCACACATTAAAAATCAGTTGTGTCGTTTAACAGGAGCTGAAGATGCTATGGTCGTTAATAATAACGCTGCGGCATTATTACTTGCTTTAACTGCAATAGCAGCAAACCGTGAAGCAGTTATATCACGTGGTCAACTTGTAGAGATAGGTGGTGGATTTAGAATTCCAGAAGTGATGAAACAGGCGAACATAAAATTAGTCGAAGTAGGGACAACTAATCGCACTTATATTGATGATTATTACCAAGCCATTACTGAGCAAACTTCTGCACTATTACGTGTACATAGTTCTAACTATCGATTGATTGGATACACAACAGAACCGACAATATCCGAACTTGCAAAACTAGCTCAAGAGCAAAAAATACCTTTGATAGATGATGTTGGTAGCGGTGCCTTAATCGATACTACAAAATACGGATTAACACCTGAACCTTTAGTCCAAAATTCAGTAAAAGCTGGTGCTGATATAGTGATTTTTTCAGGAGACAAGTTAATTGGAGGACCACAGACAGGCATAATAGTTGGTAAAAAGGAATATATAAAATTAATGGAACAACACCCCCTTAGTCGTGCCCTACGAATTGATAAAATCAATCTTGCTGGTTTAATTGCAACTCTTAATCACTACGAGATAGGAGATTTTACAAGCAAAATCCCAATCTGGAAAATGATATCAATACCCTTACTCGACTTAGGAAAACGTGCGCAACGATGGGTCGATGCATGTATGGGTAATGCTGAAGTTTTAGCAAGTAAATCTACCATTGGCGGTGGAACTTTACCTGGCCAAGATTTACCAACCATGGTGTGTGCTATTACTCCAACATCGATAGACGTTGAAACATTCTCTGAAAATTTAAGACATTGTTCTAAGCCAATAATTACTAGAATTTCTGAAGGTAAAGTAATGTTAGATCCTCGGACAGTCATGCCTGAAGATGATGAGTTTATAGTAGAAGCTCTTCAAACAATATTCTTAAGTAATACACAGACAACAGATGATAGCAAGAACTTGGACCACTCAACTGGAAAATAAAACCCTCGACCTCTTAGAATTCCCGTTAGTTGTTAAAAAGCTAAGTAATTATACTTCCTTTTTGGTTAGCCATGAAAAAGCGTTAGCTCTCAGACCATTACCAAATATTGATTCAATTTTCGAAAAACACCAGCTAATTAAAGAAATCTTTCGCGTCCATGAAAAGGGATTTTCACTAGCTGCTACAAATGCCAACGATATTCGTATTTCAGTGCGAAGTGCAGAGCAAGGACGTATCTTAAAACCAGATGAACTCTTAGCTATCGCAATGAATTGTGATATTGGGAATTCAATCAAATCATTTGTACATCGTTTTACAGAGGAAATTAGCCATATCAGTGCTATAACGGACAATATTACAGATCTAGAGTGGTTATCTTCATATATAAAAAACATCATCGATGCTCAAGGAGAAATACGTGATAACGCTACCCCTGAACTTTACCAAATTAGAAAAGAAATATTATCAATCCATACCTACCTAAATGATCGAATGGAAACTTTATTACGTAATCAGAAAATTAGATCTGCATTGCAAGAGCCCATTATCACTATGCGCAATGGGAGATATGTCTTGCCTGTAAGAGCTGATAATCGAAATCACATTCAGGGTGTTGTTCATGACATATCTGCATCTGGGGCAACTATCTATATCGAACCTTTAGTGTTAGTTGATTCAGGAAATAAGTGGAGAGAACTTCAACTTCAAGAACAACATGAAATCAATACTATTCTGAAAAATTTATCTTCCAAAATTGGTACTTGTGCTGAGCAACTAAAACTATCAACTGACCAATTAGCTTCATTAGATCTTCTTAATGCTATTGGAAAATTCGCAAAAGAAATCAATGCGACACACTTAATAGATAAAGATCCGAGTGATTGGATTATAGAAGCCCCTAATGAACTGAAATTAATCAATGCATCACACCCATTACTAAAAGGAGATGTAGTCAGCAACACGATCAATGTGGGTGGCAGTTATAAAGCATTATTAATTACCGGACCCAATACTGGTGGGAAAACTGTAGCCCTAAAAACTGCCGGCTTACTCACAATTATGGCTTTATCAGGATTACCTATTCCAGCACAAAATGGGACCATGATACCGAAATATTCTGAGATTTTCGCAGACATTGGAGATGAACAGTCAATAGAGCAATCCCTTTCTACTTTCTCAGGTCATATAAAAAAAATTATTAATATAATTGCTAGGGCAGACAGTTCATCTTTGGTATTACTGGACGAAATTGGAGCGGGCACAGACCCTACAGAAGGTGCTATGTTGGGTATAGCAATAGTTGAAGAGATGATTGCTAATCAAGCAACTTTAATTGCTACTACACATCATAGTGAAATAAAAATCTACGCGCATAATGCTTCTAACGTAGCTAATGCATCTTTTGAATTTGATTTGAAAAAAATATCCCCTACCTACAATTTATCAATAGGGTTACCAGGACAATCTTATGCTCTTTCTATAGCTGCTTCTTTGGGAATGCCTAGACATATAATTGATAATGCAAACAATAAATTATCAAAAGAAGAACGTGATTTTGAATCTCTATTAGCTGAGTTAAATGAAACATTAAAAACAGCTAAAATTAAGGAATCGCTAGCAAGTGATGAATTACAAAAAGCAATGGATATAAGATCGAAATATCAAGAACAATTAGCAAAATTAATCACTAAAAGTGAACAGATCAAAGAAGAAATTGTCATAGAGATACAACAGGAGTTGAATAAAATTCGTCGCTCCATATTAATTGCGCAGAAATCTATTGAAAAAACAGAGTTCAAAAATGCAGAAAAAGCTTATCGCGAAGCAGAAGAAAATACGACTAAAATTAGGAATATATCAACCAATCGAATTAAATCATCACTACCGCCAATCGACAAAGACACTGAACCTATAAAAAGCGAATCAATTGTTCCAGGAACTTACGTCACACTCAGAGGATTAACAGAGCTTGGTGAGGTGTTAACAAAAGTCAATCAAGTTGGAGAATTTGAAGTCCAATTAGGTGCACTGCGGACACGAGCAAAATTGGATTTAGTCGAACAAGTCTCGAATAAAACAGGCAACATAACGACTGACAAAATCAATTTCCCTAAAAAACCCACAGTTCCCAGCGAAATTGAAGTACGTGGTCAAAGTTTGGATGATGCATTACCTCAAGTAGAATCATTCCTGGATATGGCAGCAAGATTCGGACATGATCGAGTAAGAGTAATCCATGGTAGAGGTACTGGTGCTATGCGAGTTGCTGTACGAGAACTATTTGATAGACACCCTTTGGTACTCGGATATCAAACTGCTGAATTACGTGATGGTGGTATCGGGGTCACAGTAGTAGAACTAGCACATACAAATCAATAGGTAAGATCTATAACTAAATTTTAGCAGGCTATATTTCAAAGTATTACCATATAATAGAACTCATCACAGAATAGACGGTCTACCATTTTGGAATTTTTTCTCATTGCTTTTTTGGTCTTCTTAGCAACAACGGTGCAAACTTCAATTGGATTTGGTTCTGCCATACTGTTTATTCCAATCGCTACTTTATTCATTGGAGTTTCATCTTCAGCTGCAATTATGTTTGTAGTAGTTCCTCTAACTGCAACTATTATGTACCCTCTCGCCTCAGAAAGAACCCCGATAAAAGACTCTTTACTTCCAGCAGTTATAAGTCTAGTAACTTTCCCATTTGGACTATTAATACTTATAAATACTGATGAATCTTTTTTACGTTTGTGTGTAGGAATCGCAGTATTAATAGCAGTTATAATTAGCTATTCATCAAAAGGAATGCAGCAAACGAATAACGACCCAGAACTATTACGAATTATACTAGCCGGATCATTATCAGGTTTAATGCGTGGGGCATTGGGCATGGGAGGAGCACCTGCTGTACTATATTTCAATTGGTTAGGTGGTACAGCAAATCAATATCGAAGTAGGTTATATGGATTTACGATGACATCTGGAGCGATTGGTCCGATTATTGCAGCACTGGGAGGCATATACAACGAAAATAACACTTTTGCATTAGTTGTATTGGCATTACCAATGACCATCATTGGAATTATGACTGGAAAATACGTTAGTACACGTCTAAACCGCAAAACAGTACAAAAGTCATCTGCAACTCTACTATTAATGATGAGCTTAATCGCAATTTATACTGCAACATCTAGCCTCATATAAAATATTATCATTCTTGCAAATGGCAAGTATCATTAGCATTTACAATAACGTTACGATTATTTTCGTACAAAACTTTTGTTAAAGAGCAATTACCAATTCTGAACCTAGGTATTTCAATAGCTGAGGTACCTAATATATGTCCCAAAATATGTAAAATTGTACCTCCATGACAAGCGATTACAGCCAAATCATCTTTGTGTTTTTCTGACAAAAAATCAAAAGCGATGGCTACACGATCACGAAAGTTTTGTCGGCCTTCTTCACCTGGAACAGCGTCAATTCCCCAGTTTTCTAGATTACGAGGATATTGTTTTGCAAATTCATTCCAAGTCATACCTTCTGCATCTCCATACATATATTCATCAAATTCAGCAAGAGGTTTTGTATCTAATTTATGATGCATTGCTATAGCAGAACCAGTTTCAATTGCACGAATACGCGAACTAGTATAAACAGCAGTTATTGGTTCAACAGATAGTTTCATCCCAACCAGCTTTGCTTGTTTATACCCATGTTCAGTAAGTCCTACATTCATCGATCCTGTAATAATTTCCTTTACATTACCTTCCGATTGTCCATGACGTACAAGTATTAAAGCCATCAATTTTCATCCTTATACATATTAATAAATTGTCGAATAATCCGTGCAGTAGCACCCCATATAATATGTTCACCCCATACATATCCTTCTTCTACAGAGGATAGTCCTTGATTGTTAACCATTTTCCAGCCTTTTGCTTTATCGGAAAGAAGATAATCAATGGGTATTTCTAAAATCTCAACTACTTCTTTTTCAGCAAGAGAAAATATGATATCTGCAGAAGTAGGTACCAATCCAATATATGGTCTTATCAAATAACCAGTCCATGTTTCTGTATCATCGAGTTGTCCTACGACATGAATCATTTCTGGATCAATTCCGATTTCTTCTTGAGTTTCACGAAGTGCAGTTTCTTTCAAGTTGATGTCATCAGGATCTTTAGCACCACCAGGCAAACTAATTTCTCCCTTGTGGTGCCTGACATAATTACTCCTACTTTGAAAAATCAATTTATCTTCTCCATCAATTTGACAAATCAATAACATCACCGCTGAAAGGCGTAGGTTGGAATTATCTACTTCTAAAGGAATATATTGAGAAATCTGATCTAGAAATAATTGACGAGAAAAAGTTAAGTTCATCTGAGAATAATTCGTAACCTAAAGGTTTAATATAAATAGTCAATTTTGGTGGGCCCGCCAGGATTCGAACCTGGGACCTATCGGTTATGAGCCGACTGCTCTAGGCCGCTGAGCTACGAGCCCACATCTTCGTGGAGAGAACATTATCAGGGTGAACAACGATCTCGTCTAGCATATAGTGAAATATTATCAAGCTATATTAGATAAAGTTCCTCCTCCTAAAAGGTGCAAATGAATATGCGGTACAGTTTGACCGGCATCGGATCCATTATTCATGACAAGCCTAAAGCCTGTCTTATCAATACCAAATTTTCGTGCCAATTCGGTAGCCACATAGACCATTTTCCCCATCAAAGAAGCATCTGAACGAGAAATTTCTGAAGGGCCGATGATTTTTGCGACCTTAGGAATAATCAAAATATGCACTGGTGCAAGTGGATTATTATCATGAAAAGCTAGTATTTCTTCATCTTCATAAACATTATTACTAAGAATTTCGTTGCGGATAATTCTTGCAAATATATTGTTATCATCATATGAGTCCATATTATTCTCTTTCAAAAAAATTAGGTATCAAACGTGCAATGTGACGACGCCATAAAATCATCACACTTGGAACTAGTATCAATAATACTGCAGGAACAAAAAATAACATTAATGATTGGTTTTTTAGAAAATTTGTCGAATAAAAATATATTATACTTATCAATGTCCATGGAATGATGCTCACACAATAAAAGGTGGAAAATCTGATACGTCTCATAGCTGCCAAGTATGTAACTATATCGATGCCAATCGCTGTAATCGGAAGAAGAAAACGAAGGTAAAAAATTGACTTCGGTGTAACTTTATTACCAAATCTATCAAAAAATATTGATGCTTCCTTATGCGCTAAGATTCTTATAATTTTTTCACCAAATATTCGAGCAACAATATAATTGACTACCAAAGATCCTGTATGCGCAAAAAATGTAGCCAGAATTGATACCTCAGGTTTAAACAAAAATGCCGCAACATTAACTGTGATCAAATCAGATATAGGATTGAAGGGAATTACTAAGCCGCAAAATAGTACTAAAGCATATACAAGTGGGGCGAAAATACCCACAGAGTTAACAATAGATTCAATTTGATCGAAAGTAAGATTAAATTGACGATGCACAAAATAATAGCTGACAAGCAATATTATAACTAAAGCTAATAGCTTTTTAGGAACATGAATGTTTTTCAATAGTAAAAGTACCTAACGTACAGTATCTCTCACTGAATAATAGAGGATTTATCGTAAAAAGACTATTTTATGGCTATTTCTTTACCAGTATAGGTAATTTTGTAAAACCACGTAATAGCAAAGTTCCGCCTCTTTCAACGTCAGAACGAGCACTTTCAATAACGGAAAATCTTTTAAAAAATTCCTTAAATAATACTGAGGCTTCTAGACGAGCTAAGGGAGCCCCTAAACAAAAGTGTGGCCCCAAACCAAATGATAAATGTCTATTATTCAGTCGGTTAATATCGAAAGTTTCTGGATCTACAAACTGTTCAGGATCATGATTGGCCGCCCCAACCATAGCCATCACAACTTCACCAGCAGAAATATCGGTACCATCAAATGAAAGGTCATTTTTGGCAATTCTCACTACACCTTGTACAGGTGAGTCGAAACGTAAAATTTCTTCAACCATTGCAGAGATCTGATTAGGATTTTCTTTTATTAATGAAAAAGATTTTTGATTATTAACTAATGCCATAATTCCGTTTCCGATAAGATTTGTTGTTGTCTCATTACCGGCTACTAATAATAAAATTGAAAAGGCTAGAATTTCATCATCAGACAATTCAACACCGTCAGATTGAGCATGAACAAAAGCAGAAATTAAATCATCTTCAGGAAATCGACGTCGTGCATTCATAAAATCGGAAAAATACAAGATTAATTCTTGTGTTGTTTCCTGTGCTTCTTTAATTGCCTGCTCAGAATTAAATACATCTGTAGTTGCTGCCAATTTATTCGACCATTCTTTAAATAATTGGCGATCCGATGGTGGTATACCTAAAAGTTCTGCAATTACAATTACTGGTAACGGTAACGCTAAGGAATCAATTAAATCGAATTCATCAAGTACATCTATATCATTACAAAGTTCGCATGCAATTTCTTCAATTCGTGGTAATAAACGCTCTACCCTCCTTGGGGTAAATTCTCTATTAATTATCCCCCTAAGGTGTGTATGTGTAGGTGGATCAACAGTCAATAAACTATCGACATCGCCAAGTGGTGCTGTTTTACGTTGTTCACGAACAGCACGACCTATCTCACCTGATGCATATCTGCCATCTGATGAAAAATTTTCAATATCTTTTAAAACATTTAGGCAATCTTCATATCGTGTTAATATCCATGCTTGCAAAGCCATACTTCTATGTACCGGCTCATCTGAACGCAAACGAGAATACTGCAAATAAGGGTTAATTTTAAAAGAAGGTACAAAGGGATTGAAAATTGCCATCACTATATATAGTACATCGTTTTGGTGTTTTAAAAGACACTTGGTACTGTTAATAAGAATCAATTTAAAGTAATTTTTTTTCTAATTCAGGAGCAGCATGAACAATACACAACGTTCAATCCCAATGACAAAATTAGGACGTATGCTTCCTCTGGCCTTAACCGTCATTTGGATATGGATCGGATGGCGATGGTTACGCTTAAAAAGAAATTTTTTTGGTGACAAAAGAATGGAAAAGTCTACACATGAATTTCATAAACGTTCTGCATTATCGGTTGTACGACAGGCGATACGACAGCAAGGTCTGATCATAAAAACTTGCCAATTCCTAGGAAGCCGTGCTGATGTTCTTATGGATGAATATATTACTGTACTTTCTCTAGTACATGACCAAGTTCCACCTCGCTCATGGGAAGAAATGCACCCAATTATTGAATCAGAATTAGGAGGTAAAATTGAAGATTTATTCTTAGAATTCGATAAAAATGCAATCGCTGCAGCTTCTTTAGCTCAAGTATATAAAGCAAAAATACACGATGGGACAACAGTTGCAGTAAAAGTTCAATACCCAAATATAGAATCAGTTGTTAAACATGATCTTCAAAATTTACGAATACTAGTTAATATTTGGGCAAAATTTGAAACTGTCATAGATTTTCGACCAATTATCGATGAGATGGAGCGAAATGCACCCGAAGAAGTTGATTTTGTACATGAAGGTCAAGCAGCAGAAGCTCTATCAGATCTACTTAATGATAGAAATGATGTCGTTATCCCAAAAATACATTGGGATCTATCTACACGTAGAGTTTTAACAATGGATTACCTTGATGGAATAAAGATCAGTAACGTTGAAGCACAACGAAATGCCGGTGTAGCGACTCCCCTAGTAGCAGAAACACTCATTGATTTATTTAATACAATGATTCTACGAAAAAGTATGTTCCATGCTGATCCACACCCAGGAAACTTGTTTGTAATCCCAAACCCAAAAAATGATGGTACTGCAAAAATAGGATTAGTTGATTTTGGGTTAACTAAAAAAATACCAGAAGAATTTCGAGAACAATTGATCGTCCTTACAAGTGCGATAATGTCTGAACAAGCTGAAGCTATAACTGGGACAATGGAGGAAATGGGATTTAGGACTCGCGATCGAACACAGGAAACATATACCGCACTAGGAGAGGCGTTCTTAGGAGATGTACTCCGTTCAGGGAAACCTTATGCTGACCAAGAAATGATTGCAGAAATCAATCAACAACTAGGAAGAGTTTTACGCGCAAATCCTTTAATTGATGTACCTGGTGACGTAATATTAATTGCACGTGTTATGGGTTTATTATCAGGTCTGGCACGTATTTTAGACTCTGAAACTGACTTACTAGAAGCCTTAATTCCTTATCTCGACCCAGATGCGGAAATCGTAACTGCCTAGAAAAAAGCAATTTCCAATAAATAATTACATATTTAATTTAAGGTCAAAAATCCAATCTCAAGGTAATCTAATGTAATGGTAATAAGACAAGTTGTCAGCTCAAAAACTCCCTCAAAACATTTAACTGTCCAAAACAGTATCGAACTTCTTAGCAAAAATCCCTCAATGCTTAACAATTTAGCTGAGGATTTAGCAACTGTTCTGTCAGGGGGAAATGAAGATGTGTTAATCGAAAGATATGATCGATTAATGTACTCAACAGATGCATCGATTTATGAAATGGAACCTGTTGCTATTGTATTTCCAAGAGTACCTCTCGATATCCAACACGCTGTAAATATAGCAAATATATACAAAATACCTATCCTCTCTCGTGGCGCAGGTACTAGTCTGGCTGGACAAACTGTAAATCATGCGATCGTATTAGATTTTTCACGGTATATGAGAGCATTAATAGAAGTGAATGTTGAAGAAAAATGGGCACGGGTACAACCAGGATTGGTTATCGATGAATTAAATCGATTATTACGTCCTCATAAGCTGCAATATCCTATCGATACTTCTACAAAAAATCGTGCAACTATTGGCGGAGGGATTGGAAACAATTCTTGCGGGGCCCATTCTTGTATCTACGGGAAAACAATCGATCAGATTCTCGAAGTAGATGTAGTCCTAAGTGACGGAACGGCAACACATTTTGAAAAAATTGATGCTACTTCATTAAGGACTAAATTTGACCTTCCTTCTTTCGAAGGAGAAATTTATCGAAAAACCCTCGACATAGCTAAACGATACGAAAAGGAAATAGAAAAACAATATCCTAAAATCCAACGTCGTGTATCAGGATATAACCTTGACAGTGCCTTGGATGCTGATTCCATCAATCTTTCAGATATAGTTGTAGGATCTGAAGGTACTCTAGCAATAGTCAGTGAAGCCAAGGTAAAACTTGTTCCACTCCCAACTATTACAGGGTTAGCGGTAGTACATTGTAATGACGTATTTGATGCAGCAAAAGCAACTGTTTTAACTTTAGATCACCCCGTTTCAGCAATTGAATTAGTTGGCAATGACATAATTGATCGCTGTATGGAAAATCCTGCTTATGCACCTTTAGTGGAAGGAATGATAGGAAAACCTGGTGCATTATTGCTTGTTGAATTTTATGGTGAGAATGAAAGTGAACTCGATCTAAAATTAAATAACCTAAAATCAAGCTTAGAAACTACAGAGTTTGTCTACGCTACCGTACTAACCACAGAAATCGCAGACCAATCACGCTGGTGGAAAATGCGCCAAGCAGGTTTAGGCTTGCTAATGAGTGTCAAAGGCGATGCCAAACCAGTAGCGTTAGTTGAAGATACAGCAGTAGATCCAAAACACTTAGCAGAATTTATTAAGAAATTTGATGCAATTGTAAGATCACACGGGACCACTGCTGCGTATTATGGCCATGCCTCTGTAGGGTGTCTTCATATTAGACCACTCGTCAATCTTAAAACATTAGAAGGGCTTAATGTTTCTGAATCGATCGCAACAGAAATTGCAGAGCTTGTTCTACAATTTGGTGGAAGTTTAAGTGGTGAGCACGGTGATGGTATTCTTAGAGGTGTTTTTACCGAGAAAATGTTCGGCCCGGAGATAACTGAAGCTTTTAGAGAACTAAAGACCTCTTGGGACCCTAATAGTATTCTTAATCCAGGAAAAATCATTGATACTCCAGACTTTCAAGATAACTTACGCCTAGGACCTGAAACCATAAATACAGAAGTACCTACAATTTTAAATTTTACTCCTGAAGGAGGATTAGCACGCGCTGTAGAATTATGTAATGGGCAAGGTGCATGCAGAAAATTTGACGGAGGAATGTGTCCGTCTTACATGGTAACACTTGACGAAGAACATTCTACACGTGGAAGAGCAAACATTTTACGACAAGCATTAAACGGAGTACTACCCACCAAAGAGCTCAGTGGGTCAAGGGTATATGATGCTCTCGATCTATGTGTCGAATGTAAAGCATGTAAATCTGAATGTCCTTCTGGTGTGGATATGGCAAAAATTAAGTACGAAGTGCTTACCAAATATCATCAGGAAAATGGAATTCCATTTAGATCGAGAGTGTTCGCTAAAATTGCAAATATAAGTGCAATTGGAAGTAAAACCCCTAAATTAATTAATACAATCAATTCGAATGTTATTTTCAGAAAACTACTTCACAAATTAGGAGGTATCCACCAATCCAGACATTTACCACAACTTGCAAAAAAAACATTTCGTAAGTGGTTCGCTGAGAGGACTTCACCTACATTTTCGAAAAGGGGAACAGTAGTTTTATTTGATGATACTTTTATGCGTTATTACCAACCTGAAGTTGGAAAAGATACTGTCAGAGTTCTAGAAGCACTTGGATACGAAGTAATATTAGTAGAAAAAATGGGATGCTGTGGAAGGCCGGCAATTTCAAAAGGACAATTAGAATACGCACAGAAACTAGCAAAATTAAATATAGAAAACCTTCTTCCCTATGCTGAACAAAATATACCAATAATAGGTATTGAACCTAGTTGCCTACTAACCCTTCGCGATGAATACCCTGAACTTGTTAGAACCGATGCAGCTAAAAAAGTGGCCGCATCAGCTCTATTACTAGATGAATTTTTGAACAATCTCATTATTACAAAAGATCAGATTTTCAGAGAAATTTTTGAACCCTTTAATCAACAAGATTTATTGCTTCATGGGCATTGTCACCAAAAAGCTATTGCAGGAATTGAGATAACTGAAAATGTTTTATCAACAGTAGGGTACCAAGTAAGTACAATTCAATCTGCTTGTTGCGGAATGGCTGGCTCTTTCGGGTATGAAAAAGAGCATTATGAAATTTCTGAGGCAATGGCAATGAGATCTTTAATTCCTGCTGTTAATAGTGCAAATCTAAATACTGGCATAGCTACAACAGGGGTATCTTGCCATCAACAAATAGAACAATTTAGTAATCGTGATTCATTGCATTCAGTACAGTGGCTTGCACGTGCACTACATGAAAAGAACTGACTTCTATTGTAGACATGTAGATAGCTTAGGAGGACAATATACCGACAGGGCTTCTCAATGGAAAACAGATCCGTAGAAAATAATCTATCAAAATCGGTTGATGATAATCGAAACAATCGTGAAATTTTTATCATAAGTCAGGTTCGTTCAATTAACATCTCCCCGAAACCATGGATGATTCCAGCTGTCTTTTTCTTAATCATCCTTTTAGGTGCTTTTTTTCTATCCTTACCTTTGGCATCAGAATCAGGAAAATCAACTCATTGGATAGACTCTTTATTCACATCAACATCTGCAGTTTGTGTAACAGGGTTAATCCGTTTTGATACAGCTGAACATTGGAATTTTTTTGGAGAACTAGTCATAGCAGTTTTAATACAAGCTGGAGGTTTAGGGGTCACTATTTATGCAAGCGCCTTGCTTTTGCTAATGGGGAATAAGTTAGGATTACGTGGACGTGAATTTTTAGGTTTTGAATTAATGGACAGTGGTAATCGTGATGCCAGGATTTTAATTAAACGTGTGATGCTGTTTGTAATAATTTTGGAAAGTACAACTCTAATATTTCTATTACCATGGTTTTTACTTCAAGAACTATCCCTAGTTTCAATATGGAAAAGTTTATTTTATACGATATCAGCGGCCAATAATGCTGGTTTCGATCTGCAAGGAGGTAAAGAAAGTATGCAAGGATTTATTAATAATCCTTACCCGCTTGCAATTATGTCAATTTCAACATTTATAGGAAGTATGTCATTTATTACAATATTTAACTTGAACCGCTCACCTAAAAAATGGACTTTGGATACGAAATTTGTATGTATTGGAATGGGAGTATTGTTCGTCACTGGTGTTTGCGTCTTTTTTATAGGTGAAAGTGCCTCAGGACAAGCACTAAATCAAGTAAATATAGGCACTAGACTAGTTAATGCTTTATTTTTGTCTGCAAACCGTACAGCTGGCATGACAACAATAGATCTTGCATTAATTAGTGACGCTACTACAGCAATGTTACTACTACTTATGTTTATCGGAGGTGCTTCGACTTCTGTCGCTGGTGGAATAAAAATCGGTTCATTAATGGTAAGTATCATTGTCATTATTTCTGCATTCCAAGGGAAACACAGAGCATCCGCATTTGGCAGAGATATACCTTCAGCAATTGTTCTGAGAGCTGTAGCAGTTACTATGCTTGGTTTTTTCACATTCGGCCTTGGATGTTGGGCACTACAACTTTCAGAAAATATACCATTTTTACCTATAGCCTTTGATGTAATGTCCGCACTAGCTAACTGTGGATGGTCGCAAGGTATAACTTCAGAAATATCAAAAACAGGCACTCTAATTTTAACGGCTTTAATGTTTATTGGGAGATTAGGTAGTTTATATATTGCTCTCTCTATTCCAGACACACCTCAACGACGATACCAATTCCCTGAAGAAACTGTACGTATCGGATAAATAAATAAGTGATATTTGAGATTTAAGGAGAAAAATATGCAAATAGCGATTCTCGGACTTGGTCGATTTGGTTCTGAACTTGCCTTAACCTTGGCAGATGAAGGACATGAAGTATTAGGGATAGATGTTGATGAGCATGAAGTTCATCTTGTAGCTGATAAGATCGCAAAAGCTGCTATCGCTGATATCACAGATGAAGATGCACTCGAAGAATTAGGAGTAAGTAGTGTAACCGTTGGAGTTGTAGCTACTGCAGATCTGGAAGCTAGTGTACTTGCATCTATGAATTTAATGTCGCTTGGAATAAAAGATGTTTATGCAAAGGCACAAAACGATCGACATGCCACTATGCTACGACGCCTTGGAGTTCAGAGAGTAATGCAACCTGAAAAAGAAGGCGGACAAAGGTTTGCACACTTGCTAAGACTGCACGATCGTGATGTACATGACTACCTTTCAGTGACAAAAGATTATGGCATCGCAGTTTATCAACCACCTCCACGACTATATGGTACGATTTTATCTGAATTAGACGATACAAAAAGTACACGAAGACTACTCATGCTAGTACGCAACAATGAGATCCAACTTAATCCTTCTATTGATCAGGAAATTGAGAATGATGACTTACTTATTTTCTCGGGTGACGATCTTGACTTAGCAAAAGGACTTTAGAGAAATGTACTCTTATTTTGATTCACGAAGATCTTCGATATATGCCTTAAATGGTATCGTTTCAACCAGTCAACCCCTTGCAGCAGAAGCAGGACTCGAGATATTACGTAGAGGTGGGAACGCAGCTGATGCTGCTATTGCGACTGCTGCAACACTTGCTGTAACTGAACCAACTGGAACAGGAATTGGTGGAGATTGTTTTGCTTTGTATTTTGATGCTCAGACCAAAAAAGTTCATGCAATCAATGGAAGTGGCCGATCACCATTTCATTTAAACTTAGAAGTAGTCAAAAATGCCGGTTTTACAGATGAGATGCCTCATTTAGATGTCCACACAGTAACTGTACCTGGAGCTGTCGCTGGGTGGGAAGACCTTCTTATAAGGCATGGCACCTTTACATTTAAAGATGTTCTCTCTAGAGCTGTCAATATTGCAGAGCAAGGGTTCCCTGTAACTCCAATAATTTCTTATTTATGGTCAAATGAAGTCGAGAAAACTTTAAATGCAAGCCCTAATAGCCATGACATGCTTATCAATGGAAGGGCGCCTGTAACTGGAGAAATCTGGCGTAACAAAAAGCTAGCTTCAATTTTGCGTGAAATTATGGAAGGTGGAAGTAAAGCTTTCTATCAGGGCAATGCAGGTAGAGAAATTGTAAAAATTGTTCAATCACTAGGTGGAGTAATAACACAGGAAGATTTGGATGCACATACTTCAAGCTTTGAACCTCCAATCTCAACAAGCTTTAATGATTTTACAATTTTTGAATGCCCACCAAATGGTCAAGGACTCGCGGCGCTTGTTGCATTGTCCATAGTTGATGGGTTTAATCTAGATGATTCAAAATCAGGTACGACAGAAAGGTTGCATTTACTGATTGAAGCAATTCGAATTGGATTCGATCAAGCAAAATCTTTCGTTGCAGATCTCGATCATTACCAAACTCCTGTGGATTCAATACTCAATGAAAAAAATATCAATAATCTAAGATCAAAAATCACTTCTTCACAAAGATTAGACCTTGAAAATTTATCTTCAACTCAGACAGGAGATGACACAGTTTACCTCTCTGTAGTTGATGGAAAAGGAAATGCTTGTAGTTTTATAAATAGCAATTACAGTGGCTTCGGTACTGCTATCGTTCCAGAAAATTGTGGCTTCACCCTTCAGAATAGAGGTGCTGGTTTTAGCTTAATTCCTGATCACCCTAATGTCTTAAAGCCCCATAAGAGACCTTACCACACAATTATTCCTGCTATGTGTACTGATAAAAATGGAGAGCTTTTTGCGTCTTTCGGAGTAATGGGTGGATATATGCAACCTCAAGGACATCTACAAGTGGTTGTCTCCATGTTGCAAGAAGGAATGGACCCTCAAACAGCACTGAATCAACCACGTTTTTGTATAAAGGAGAATCCTCCAAATGGCACAGTATATTTAGAAGAGGGATTTTCACAAAGTACTATTGCAGGGTTAGAACATATCGGACACCCCATAAAATATCTCACAGGCATTGAACGAAGTTCTGTTTTTGGAAGAGGGCAAATAATTATACGAGAGCAATCAACGGGAGCATTAATTGGAGGTTCTGATCCTAGAGCTGACGGCGCTGCGATCGGATATTAATTATCAAACTACACACCTAAGAGACCTTGTACTTGATTCATTTTGTCTAAATCAATGTCGAAAGCATTAGGCACATTAGGCAACCCGGGTAGTGTCATAATATCACCAGCTAGCGCAATAATTTGACGTGCACCTGCCGCAACTCTTAATTCTGTAATTGGGAAGATATGCCCTTCAGGTCTACCGAGTAATTTAGAATTAGCTGAGATCGAAAGATGTGTTTTCGCAACACAAATGGGGAAATCCCAACCTTGATCATGGTATCTACGTGCCGTAGTGCGTGTCATAGGACCCCAAGAAACAGATCGTGCCTTGTAAAATTTAGATGCAAGTGTTTCAATTTTTTCAAAAATACTCGCATCATCAACATAAGGTAAAACTACGTCACTTTCGAACCGATCTGCTGTATCGGCAACAACGCTTGCTAATTCAGTCATTCCGTCACTACCTTCTGAAAATCCTCTTGCTTCAATTGCTGCAACAGCACCCGCTTCTTCTGAGATCCTAGATATTTCCTTAATTTCATCAGGGTGATCACTTGGAAAACGATTAATCGCAACAACAACAGGTAGCCCATAACTTCGAACTATCTCTATAGCATGTTCAAGATTTTCCCCACCACGTGATAATGCAGCTACATCAGTATTCAGTATCTCATCTCCTGGAATTCCACCATGCCATTTCAAGGCTTTTACTGTCGCAACAATCACAGCCACAGAAGGTTGTGCTCCTCCTTGACGCACTTTTATATCCATAAATTTTTCAAATCCTAGATCGGCACCAAATCCCGCTTCAGTAATTACGTAATCACTTAACCCCAACGCAAGATTATCGGCAATTATTGAGCTACAACCATGAGCTATATTGCCAAATGGCCCGGTATGGATAATTGCAGCGTTACCTTCATTTGTTTGAACTAAATTCGGCTTTAGTGCGTCTTTCAAAAGAACCATCATTGAACCTACGGCACCCACATCAGCTGCAGTAACAGGGATGAAGTCATTAGTCCATCCGACAACAATTTCACTAAGACGTTGCCTCAGATCTTTATAATTTTTTGCCAAAGCCATAATAGCCATAATTTCAGAGGCAGCAGAAATATCGAAACCTGTTTCACGTAAAGGGCCATTGGTTTTTCCACCGACGCCAATGACAATTTTTCTTAATGAACGATCTTCCGCATCAGTTACTCGCCGCCAGCTAATGTTAGACGAATGAAAGTTTTCGAAATCATAATTTCGAACAGCATTGTCAGTCATTGCAGCAAGAAAATTGTGAGCTGATTCTATAGCATGAAAATCTCCAGTAAAGTGGAGATTAATATCATTAGCAGGTTGTACAGTAGCTGATCCGCCACCTGCTCCTCCACCTTTACGACCAAATAACGGCCCTAGTGATGGCTGACGAATTGTAAGCAGTGCCTTTTTCCCAATTTTGTTTAATCCATCGGTTAGACCAATAGATGTCGTTGTTTTACCTTCACCTGCTGGCGTAGGAGTAATAGCAGTCACTACGACTAATTTCCCGACCTTTTTTTTCGGAATTAAATGTAGAGGTATCTTCGCTTTATCCCAGCCATAAGGTTCTATTTCATGCCATTTCAAACCCAGATCAGAGACAATTTTAGGAAGATCCTGCATAAAAAATCCTTAAAGATAATTTTTTCCTTATAAAGCATAGTAATATATTGCAAGGCTTAAAAGTATATCTACAACTGTAAACACTGAGGAAGATCCCATGCAAGGATCAATTAATCGCATTATCGTATCGCTAGTATCTATCAGCTTTTTATTAATTAGTTGTAGTAATGACAAGACACCTTCAGCGGTCCATATCATGACTATAGATACCGATATTAATCAAGGGCTGGAAAGATACATTCAGCGTGGCATAAATCAAGCCCAACGACATAACGCTCGAGCAATAGTACTCAAAATCAATACCCCTGGGGGATCTATCGATTCGACCAAGAGAATTGTCAGCCACATACTTGCCTCTCCTATCCCGATTATTACTTGGGTAGGACCTTCAGGATCAGAGGCAATGTCGGCGGGAACATTTATTACGATGTCTGGACATATCGCAATCATGGCACCTAGTACAACGATTGGTGCTGCCACTCCTATACAATCAAATGGTAAGGATATTGAAGGAGCTCTAGGTAAAAAAATTATGAATAGTACTGCAGCTTTCGGTAGAGGATTAGCAGAGGTTCGAGAACGAAATACAGAATGGATAGAAAGAGCTGTACTTGATGGCACTTCAGCGAGTTCGAAAGAGGCATTAGAATTAGGAATCATTGACTACATCGCATCCGATATAGACGAAGTATTACTTAAAGTTGATGGGATCAATGTACAAGTAGTTGATGACACCTCAATTAAACTCGATGTTTTCGGACATGCTGAAGTAATAAATTCAATGAATTTTTATGAACGTGGGCTGCAAATAATTTCAAATCCTGCAGTACTATCTCTACTTTTATTTGCAGGAATCGCTGGCTTAGCAATTGAATTTCTATCACCGGGAAATATATTTCCTGGTGTTGCAGGAATTATTGCACTATTAGCATCTTTTCTGGGCATAGGTACTTTGTTACCAGGTGAAGCAGCAATTGCCTTTATTATCTTGGGGCTAGCTTTACTCGTATTAGAATTTACAGTAGGTGGTGGAGGTATATTTGCGACAGGAGCAATCGCATCATTAGCATTAGGTCAATCTATAGCAATTGGACAAGCTTCAACTGAAATTGATATGACCCGAATATTTTTAGCCATAGGAATAATTTTGATTACGATTTTGGCTTTTCTAGCGGTGTTATTCTTCATCGTCGCAAAGAAGTATTATGCACCTACACAGGATTATGGTACCAGAGAAAATTAATTTTGAAGCTAATTTATAGTGCCGGTAGATTCAGTAGCATCGGAAGATTTAGTATCTTTACCAAATCCTTCTATCGCAGCTGCAATCGGGCCAGCAATTGATCCAAGTTCCATAGGAATAATCCACTTCGTCGAAGCACCTTCACCTAAATTTTTCATCATATCTAAATACTGTAGCCCCATTGTATTCGGATCTACATTCTGTGCAGTTTCATATACACGTTGTAAACCAATTGCATAACCTTCTGCATTTAGAATAGCAGCTTCCCGACTACCTTGAGCGCGAAGCACTGCAGCCTCTTTCTCACCTTCAGCTTCCAAAATAGCTGCTTGTTTTAATCCTTCTGCCTTATTAATTGCCGATTGCCTTTCACCTTCTGATTCTGTGATTTGAGAACGTTTTGTTCTGTCAGCCGTTAAAAGTCTAGTCATAGCATTTTGGATATCAATTTGTGGAGAAATTTCACGAATTTCAACTGCCATGACTTCAACGCCCCATCGAGCAGTTTCAGCAGTCAGTTTCACTTGTAATCTTTGGTTAATAGACTCGCGTTGGGAAAGGACTTCTTCAACTGTTATATCTCCAACCACTGAACGTAATGTTGTGGTAGCAATATTTCTAACAGCACGAAAATAATTATTAACATTAATAACAGCGGCTTCAGGATCTGAAACACGCATATAAACCACAAAATCTATATCAACAAGAGCATTGTCTTTAGTAATCGAAGATTGAGCTGGTTCATCTAACACCACTTCACGTTGATCAACGCGTACACCTTTATCAATAAATGGAATTAAGATAACCAGTCCGGGGCCTTTAGTCCCAATATAACGACCTAGCCTAAATATTACTGCACGTTCATATTGCTTAACAACGCTGATAAAGAACATAAGCCCCCCAAGATCTATCAATAATTTTTTTCCTGACAGTGCAAGTATACAGAGAGAAGCATATACTTTTCATAAATTTCTAAAAGTTTATTGAATATTCAATACAAAGTAAGTGAATATAATAAGCAAACTTCATGCAATTTAAGGAATACCATATGCCTCTAGTGATAGGACTTACTGGTTCGATAGCAACGGGAAAGAGTCTTCTTAGTGAACATTTAGTTAAGACACAAAATGCAATACATGCAAATGCAGATACTTTAGTGCACCGAATGTATGATCCTGGTACTGAAGGGTTTGATCGAATAGTACTTGAATTTGGATCAGAAGTAATCGGCAATGATGGCTATATAGATCGAAAAATTATTGGCAGTATGGTCTTTGGAAATCAAGAACGAATGCATGCATTAACTGCTGCAATTGGTGATATCAGTGCAATGATCCATGATGTTATTTTAGAGTGGCGCGAAAATTTATCTAAGGATGCCATTGCGATTATGGAAGCAGTCAACCTTATAGAACCAGGATATTCAGAGTGGTGCGATGTGACGTGGTTAGTGGCTTGTGAAACAGAAACTGCTTTACCACGACTAATGGAACGCAACAATTTTAGCCACGAAGAAGCTATGCAAAGAATTAATGGAGCACGAGATTGGCGTGACAGAGCACCTGCAGCGGATAAAATATTTCACAATAATGGTGCATTAGATTCGTTTTTGAATGAAGCTGATACCGCGATTTTGGAAACAAGAGACAAATATTTAAATGGAACCCTTGAAAGTTCACGATGGTTCGACTGGAAAAAAGAACAAGATTTATTGAAAAAATCTAAAGATGTGTAACAAATCATGTCTCATTGGATGCGTTTAAGTGACAGTAATCGTATCTTTATAGAAGGCCGAAGTGGCGGAACCGGCAGACGCGATGGTCTCAAACACCATTGGGGGCAACCCCGTGTGGGTTCGAATCCCACCTTCGGCACCAATCACAAAACCAGTCGCATTAGAGTATACTCATTTTAAAACCTAATTTGGCTGAGGAGGATATTGTGGTAATTGAAGAGAAAACATATCAACAAAAAACACAAGATAAGCTCAATAAACACCCACTAGATCCACTTTCAATCGAAGAAATTAATCAAACAGTTGAAATTATAAAAGCTCAGGCGAATCTAGGAAAAGAGCTCCTTTTTGAAACCATTGTATTGCGTGAACCAGCAAAAACAGAAATGTTGAATTACAAACCCAACAGCAAAATCTCCAGAGAATCCTTTGCTGTTGCACTCAATTATAAAGAGGAAAAAGTTTACGAATTGATTGTGTCGCTAGATCAAAATAAATTGTTAAAAAATGAATATATCCCTGATGTACAACCAGCATTCATTTTCGGTGATCTGAATATGAATTTTATTGAATGGGAAAATACATTAAAAAATGATCCTGATTTCATTGCCGCATTAGCAAAAAGAGGAGTTGCAACACCTGAATTAGTGATGATCGATCCTTGGCCCATTTCCAATTTTGGTAACCCATCAGAACAAGGAAAAAGATTAGCAATTGGAAGGTGCTGGCTACGAAGAGAGGAAGGCGACAATGGTTACGCCAGACCCATTGAAGGTTTATCCTTGATTTTAGATTTGAACAAAAATAAAATCATCGAAATTCAGGATTTTGGCATAGTCCCAATTCCACCAGAAGATGGAAACTATGCTGCACGATATCAGGATTCTTTTCGCTCAGACATCAAGCCAATAGAAATTACTCAACCCGAGGGTCCTAGTTTTACAATTACTGGCAATCACATCAAGTGGCAAAAATGGCAGCTACGAATAGGATTTACTCCTAGAGAAGGATTAGTTCTCCATAATATATCCTATGAAGACAAAGGTGAGCTTCGTCCAATTATTTACCGTGCAGCACTTTCAGAAATGGTCGTCCCCTATGGAGACCCAACAAATGATCATTATAAAAAACAAGTGTTCGATTCTGGAGAAGTAGGTATAGGTAAATGTGCTAATTCTTTGGAGTTAGGTTGTGACTGTCTAGGTGAAATCCATTACTTTGATGCCGCACTTTTTGATATAACTGGCAAGGCCACGTTACAGAAAAATGTCATCTGCATGCATGAAGAAGACTATGGAATCCTTTGGAAACACACCGACCATCGTATTAATGAAACTGAAACTCGAAGATCTAGAAGGCTCGTTATCTCTTTCATAGCCACAGTTGGAAATTATGAGTACGGATTTTTTTGGTATTTCTACCAAGATGGAAGTATCGATTATGAAGTTAAACTTACCGGGATAGTAAATTCTTCTGCAGTACCACCAAACACGCAGCCAAAAAATGGTACCTTAGTCGCACCGCAAGTAGTTGCACACAATCACCAACATTATTTTAACGTTCGATTAGACATGATGGTCGATGGGTTAGAAAATTCTATATATGAAGTAGATACTGTTCGTGATCCTCTCAGTACCGAAAACCCACATGGAAATGCTTTTTCAATAAAGAAAACTTTACTACCAGAAGAGGAGAATTTTCCACGAAAAATAGATCCTTTTGCTGCTCGATATTGGACCATAGCAAACCATTCGAAAAAAAATTATATGGGTGAATCTGTGAGTTACAAAATAGCACCCGGTGAGAATCTACTTCCATTCCATCATGATGATGCAGTCATCATGAAAAGGGCAGCATTTATGACAGGTCATATGTGGGCTACTGCATACCATCAAGATGAACTTTTTGCTGCAGGTAATTACCCGAACCAACACCCTGGTGGAGATGGATTACCGAAATGGATGAGCGCTAATCGCAATCTTCAAGATAAGGATGTCGTGGTATGGTACACATTTGGCCATAACCATATTCCAAGATTAGAAGACTGGCCTGTTATGCCAGTAGCATATACGGGATTTTCAATAAAACCTTCCGGTTTTTTCGATCGCAACCCCGCTTTAGATGTTCCGCCGTCAGCATCGCATTGCAGTTGTGATGAGGGCCAGTGTAGCTGCTAGAAAACTCTAGCTCTCAAAAAGATGATTAATTGGTAGTTATATTTTGAACAAAACCACCAATTTGTTCAATTGCAGCAATGCTTTCTGGGGCATTTGGGGCAAAAAGAGGATAGACATGATAACCTTCAGGTTCCACATGCAGATCAACCTTTACGCCTTGAGAACGTGCAAGTTCTGCTACTCGAATCGTATCGTCAAGTAATATTTCAAGATCTCCTACCTGCATCAATAAAGGTGGGAAATCGGTGAATTCACCATACAGTGGTGATGCACCAGGAGTATCAGCAGGGATATCACCTAAATATACTGATGAAGCAAGAAAAAGTCCTTCTTTATCACTCAATATTGGATCCACTTCAGATCGAGTTTTTATAGATTCACCTGTCATAGCAAGATCAGTCCATGCAGATAACGTAATACATCCATCCGGCAATGGAATCCCAGATTCTTTGGCAGCCAAAACTGTAGCCAAAGTTAAGCCACCACCAGCTGAATCTCCAGCGATAAATGCATATTTACAATCTTGCTCACCTTGTGGGCCAACATTTCTCATCCAGCCGTATGCGACAAGTGCATCTTCTACAGGGGCAGGGTATTTAAACTCAGGTGCTAAACGATAATCTAAAACCAATACCGCTGATTTAGAAGCATGGGCAATATCGGCTGCTAATCGTCTATGTGATATTTTTGATCCTACTGAATATCCCCCGCCATGTAGATAAAGAATACGTGAATTGAGATCTGCGTTTGGAGTTAATATCCAATCAGCGAACATACCATCAATTTCCACCTCTCTTACACTTACATCATCTGCGATAGCAGTAGCAGTATCATCAAACCTTGCACGCCGTTCAGATAAATCCAGGGGTGGATTAGGTATTACTTCAGAGGCACGTTCATCAGCAATTCGTTTTAGCTCACTAGAGGTCATAACAAAACCCTTTTGTTATACAATGATATTTTCAGCAATTTCAGTATGGAATTCAGCTATCATTTGAACATAAAATTATTTCTTCAGCGCATATTGATTTTATACTTAAAGTGTTCGAAAGGTATCATTCTGATTCAGTAAAAAATTAAGACCTATAACTCGGGAAAGATCCATCAGAACAAATTACATTGTAAAATTAATTGAAGAAATTAGCATGAATGAATCTAGTTAATGCTGGTTTTTAACAATGCCCATCTCCAAATCCCACAAAATAGAGAGTTAAATTAAGAAATTGATGATAAAATTTGCAGAGAAATCCTCTAACCGAAGGTACACATTGTATCCTAGGAAGAATCTATGAATTATTGGAATAGACAACTCATTAGCAGAAGATCAATAATCAAAAAAACTGGGTTTGGCCTAATCGGACTAGGTGGTTCTATCCTAAATGGCTGTGAAAATCATGAACCTGAAATACCTGTAGCAAGGCCGACATCAACTCCAACTCCAACTCCAACTCCAACTCCAACTCCTACTCCAACTCCAACTCCAACTCCAGCAAAAAAAATATTACGATGGAGTGGAGCTAATACTGATATAAATGATATCCATCAAGGAGATCATATTGGTACACAAAAAATAGCTCAAATGTCCTTAGATGGTCTCTGGCAAATGATAGAGCCTACTCCAGGCGATCTTTTATATTCACCAATGCTAGCAGATTCCTTAGAACAACCAGATGAAACAACCTATATTTTCCATATACGTGAAAATGCAATGTTTCATCCACCGGTCAATAGAGCTTTCACTTCCGAAGATGCCAAATTTAGTTTTGAAAGAATGTCAGCGGATGCTCTTCAGTCCCCGCGAAATTCATGGTTCGATCCAGTGTTATCTTATGAAGTACCCAACCAACAAACATTTATAATTAAAACTAAAGAGCCTACAGCAGGTTTTTTAGATGTAATCGCAAATCCTTGGACATGCATGATAGCAAAAGAACAAGTTGATATAGATGGAGATATGTTTCAAAAATATATTGGGACTGGTCCTTTCACTAATGAAAAAGCTGATGTTAATAACGAATATGTATTTAAGCGATTCGAAAACTATTGGGATAAAGGTCCTTATATCGAAGAAATTCAACTTAATTGGATCCCAGATAAGATTGCAGAACAATCAGCATTCTATGTAGGTGAAATTCATTCCATTAGTGGTATCCCTGCTGATATTAAAGAAAAATTCCAAGAGCAAAATCCTAATGCCACAGAACACAAAATCCCTAGTACAGGTATTGGAATAATTGCCATGAATAATCTTCGGGAACCTTACAATGATGTTCGTGTACGTCAAGCAATTGCACTTGCTGTAGATATCCCAGAATGGATGGAAGTTTTGGCTGGAGGACAAGGCTTCCTCACTGGTCCAATTGCTAAGCAATTCAAACGCTGGGCCCCTCACGATAAAGAACTTCTTTATCATGAAGCAAATGCTGTGGAAGCAAAGAAACTTCTTGATGCTGCTGTCCCTAGTGGTTTTACTATCAACACTGGTTCTATTGGAAGCATTCCAAGTTATATCGGATCATCAAAAAAGCTTAAGGCAGATCTTGAAGCATTGAGATCTGATATCACCGTCAATGTAGAATCAATGAAACAAAAAGATTATGAAGAACGATTATTCGTAACACATGATTTTGACATTATTACTGGTCAAGATTTTTCATCAGATAATCCAAACATGCTTCAAGATCGCCTACATAGTCAAGGTAATGGCAACTATACCGGATATGCGAATACTGAAGTTGACAGTCTATTCGAAACACAAAGTAAAACGGTTAACTTTGAAGAACGCCAGAAAATCATTGAACAGCTAATGAAGATACTGATCAAGGAAGTTCCAACTTTCTATACATATAGTCCGTGGAGTTTTGATTTTTCACAAGATATCTGGAATTGGCGTCGTTCAGCAATTACAGCGAACGATGTGCGTTGGAATGCACGGCAATCATATTTCAAGAGCTAGTGAGTACATTCAATATTCTCATTATTTAATTATGGATTCTTAAATCAAGTATTAATTTTTTGTAATCATAACTTATAGTACATTTTCTTGGATTAAATGATGTTGCTATCGTACATTACGGTAAAATGATAGTTCTCTGCCGGGTGGTGTAAAGGTAGCACAGGGGACTTTGAATCCCCTGGTCTGGGTTCGAATCCCAGCCTGGCATCCAATCAATAAGCCTATAAAATGGGGCTTTTCCCTATCCACTGTTCTCGTATGCCTTCCCTAAATATCCCTTTGTGGTGAATTTGTGGTGAATCTTTTTTAAAAACTCACTTTATAACGCTAATAACTCATCCCACAAATTCGCAATAATTTGTTCAAAGCTCTAGTAAAAGAAAATTGACTTATCTATGATATTTGCATGTATGAACACAAAAGCAGAGGCGATGATGACTTTAAATTTTGAACATGCAAGACTCAAATGTTGTAGAACGAGAGATTAATCCTAAAATTACATCGTCATTAGATATAGATAATACTAACGACCTTCAGAAACCTATAACTTATGGCTTCAAGCTTAACTAGAAAAACTATCAATCTACGGTTAGCGAAACAAACGTAACAGTGTTTCGAAACATGTTTCGCATCCATAAACATCCATAAACTTATGGTTATCAGAAAATTAAGTATCCAATTACAGTAATAATTATCACAACATCTAAAAATATTGCAGTTTTAACTATTCGCCACTCTTTATCTGTATCAGGGAGACTAACTGGTATTCCATGCCATTTAAAATTTTTCATGAAACGATTATATAGAATTCCAAACTTACGAAGTCATACAGCCCTGTATTCTTTGCTTCAAGTATCAAGTGTTTTACTTACAAAAATTACTCGTATGATCGGATCCTTTAGCCACACTTTTAAGCGATTTTTCTATTTCAACCCCAAAAAGTTCTGTCCAACATATTCCATGACTTGCAACGGTAGCATATTCAGGCCAATCTTTAGAAAGTGTTTCAGCAACTTCGTTTTTATGACGTAAATCATACACTCCAAAATCCATATAAGTGTTCGTCTCATGTCCAATGGCATGCGACAAAATCTCTCCCGACTCTACAAAATATTGACCTGGAGGCATGAAAGTTACCACAGAACTGTTTTTTAGAATTGGAA
>MDTE01177939.1_pt1 | contig 74412 bp, 90 predicted proteins | sample 811231 | NCBI WGS metagenome assembly MDTE01 (sample SAMN05326651, study PRJNA326480) | marine metagenome | isolation source: seawater | place: Indian Ocean: Red Sea | collected 2010
CGTGATCCTCGTCATGATCTTCATCATGATCTTCATCGTCGTGATCCTCGTCATGATCTTCATCGTCGTGATCCTCATCGTCGTGATCCTCGTCATGATCTTCATCGTCATGATCCTCGTCATGATCTTCATCGTCGTGATCTTTGTCGTGGTCGTCATGGTCTTTAGAGTGTTCCTTATGAATCTCTGTATTGTGGTCATCATGATCGTGCCCTACATCGATGTAAGTGTGAGCTACGCTCGCAACAATCAAACCAAAAGCTAATCCGAATATGAGAAAACCAGTTTGTGGACCAAAACGCTTAGTTTCTGTTGAATGGATAGTAGGTACTATGTCGCTTAGGGCAATATAGATGAAAAATCCGGCTATAGCCCCATAGAGGTAACCGGTAGCGATCTCTAAGTCGTGTCCGAATTGGAATGCAAGGAGTGCTCCTATAAGAATTGTGAAAGATGACAGCACATTTCTTGATATAATTTGGCGTTTTGTGAAACCAGCACGTAATTGCACTCCAAACTCCCCGACTTCGAGAGGGATGTCGTGTGAAATTAATGCGATGGTTGCGATCATACCCGTTGATACGTCAATTAAAAACGCAGTTCCTAACGCAATTCCATCAATTCCGTTGTGGAATACGTCACCCACCAAGAAAAGCCAACCTTGGGTTTTGTTGCCAGTTTCTCCACTTTTATCCTCTTCATGATGGTGATGAAAACCGCTAAATGCTTTCTCAATGAGAAAGAATACGATAATTGCGCCCAAAGCGGCGTTTAAGGCCACTACCCCATGTTCCTCTACTCCATGTGGTAAAAGATCTCTAAACGCAGCAACTAATAAAACGCCCGCCGCAAAAGGAGTTCCGTATCGGACTAATAAGCCTGCTGATTTTGTGTTTTGGAGGAGGGCGATTGCTACAGCAAGTGATAATAATCCGGTCATTACCGCAGCAACTATCAAAAATATAATGTTATCCATCAAGCAACTCCATATATAAATTGAGAATAATTCTCATTCTTGTTTTATAAATAATAGCATCAACCGATACTTTGTCAACCGCTGGAGTCTCGACTATAATTGGTTATTATGTCTTTAAAGAACCAGTCCAGAGATCTATTGAAATCAAAAGATGCATCTATCACCAATCCAAGATTGATTGTACTGGGCATATTATTGAAACAAGCTGGTCCGTTAACAATTGATAAACTACTTAAATTATCTCGCGGAAAACTTGCGCAATCGACTTTGTATAGAGTCATTAACGATTTACAAAGGTTTGGTTTAGTCACTGAATTTACAAATCCTGAAAAGACTATGGTTGTTGAACTTAAGGTTGAAGAGACGAGTCATCACCATCACCTTTTTTGTAAAAATTGCGGCCGGATAATTGATATAGAGTTAGCTAGAGAACTAGAAGAACAAATAGAGAATGAGGTCATGGATATTCAGGAACAATACGCACTATCCATAGATGGGCATTCATTAGAACTGATTGGGTTGTGCGACTTGTGCAATTAAATCTTCAAATTAAATGGAATTTACCTAAATGAACAAAGGGTTCTTATTTTTCGTGATTATTGAATGACAATAGAATCTAAAAATATACGTAATATCGCCATAATCGCTCACGTCGATCATGGTAAGACGACGTTGGTCGACGCGATGTTAAAGCAAAGTAACGCGTTCAAACCCAGCCAAAAAATTACAAACCTTGTAATGGATAGTAACCCACTTGAAAGAGAACGTGGGATTACTATTCTCGCAAAAAACACTGCGATAGATTATAAGGATACTAAAATCAATATCATCGATACTCCCGGGCACTCTGATTTTGGTGGAGAAGTTGAAAGAGTCATTAATATGACCGACGGGTGTTTGCTTGTTGTTGATGCCGCGGATGGCCCAATGCCTCAGACCCGATATGTGTTGAATAAAGCTTTGGAAAAGGGCCTGGTTCCTATAGTTGTAATTAACAAGATTGATTCTCCTAACGCTCGTATTGATTTTGTTATTGAAAAAGTGAATGATTTATTTCTGGATTTAGCTACGAACTCAGAGCAATTGGATTTTCCGGTAATTTTCGCATCCGCCAGAAACGGCTATAGTAAGTCAAGTTTAGATTCTGATGAGCAGAGCATGGAAACACTTTTTGATACGATTGTTAATCATGTTCCCAGCCCAAAAGGTGATCCCAATGCTTCATTGCAAATACTTGTTACGTCTCTTGCATATGATGATCACCTAGGCCAAATGGCTATCGGGCGCATATCGAATGGGACTCTTTCCCAAGGAGAGCTAATAACGAGAGTTAGTAGTGGTGGTGAAAATATCAACGCGCGCGCTGGACGTATATATGTTTTTGACGGGCTAGAAAGGGTAGAAACTTCAACAGCGCAAGTAGGAGAAATCGTTTCCATATCAGGTTTTGATGAAATATCTATTGGTGATACTATTTCATCAGCGGATGATCCCCAAGCTTTGCCAAAAATTACTGTAGACCCACCAACCGTCAGAATGTCTTTTTCTGTTAATACGTCCCCACTTTCTGGACAGGACGGTAATAGAGGCACTTCAAGAGAAATAAGAGCTCGTCTTGCAAAAGAAGTACAAACAAATGTCAGCCTTGTTGTTCAAAATGGAAGTTCAGCTGATGAATTCGTTGTAGCGGGGAGAGGCGAACTTCATTTAGCCGTTTTGATCGAAACCATGAGAAGAGAAGGTTTTGAAATGGAAGTTTCTAAGCCGCAGGCGATTGCAAAGCACATTGATGGAATAGATCATGAACCATACGAAATGTTATACCTGGAGACTAGGGAAGATTTTATAGGAATCTTAACTGAAAATTTATCTTCGAGATTAGCAAAAATGGTTAACATGGATGCTGATGGGAAAGGTAACGTTCGTATGGATTTCCAGATACCAACCAGAGGGCTTATAGGTTTCAATAGTTTTTTTGTGAAGTCGACTAAAGGCCAGGGTGTAATGACCAATATCTTCAATGACTATCGGCCAATCTCTGGCTCAATAAATAAAGTTCGATCGGGGGTTTTGGTTTCTTCAGAGAAGGGAGTATGTGTTCCGTATGGAATTAGGAATGCTCAAGGAAGAGGGTCTACTTTTGTCCAACCAGGCCAGACTGTTTATGAGGGCATGATCGTTGGAGCTAATTCAAGACAAGATGACATTAACTTGAATATTTGCAAAGAAAAGAAACTTACTAACGTGAGGGCGGCAGGCTCAGATGATGCTATTAAATTAACTCCGCCAGTTCAGATGACTCTTGAGGAATGCCTAGACTTTATCGAGGATGACGAATTGGTTGAAATTACCCCCTCAACTATACGACTTAGGAAAAAAGCGCTGTTAGGATCTGAACGCCATCGGTTATCGAGGTCGAAATCCAAGGAAAATAGATAGCAACTCTATCCGATTAAAAACTCTATTCGAATTAAAAGATATTTTTTGATAACTACCTCGCTTTTGTGATACAGTTAATTTCAACGTAGCGATTTAGTTTGGGAGGTTTATTATGACTAAGTTTTTACCAATCGAAGAAGCTGTGGCGAAGATCCATAGTGGTAGTCTTCTAGCAATGTCGGGTAACAACCATAAGTCGTCTATGGCCATAACAAGAGAATTGGTCCGCCAAAATGTTGGGGATTTAAAGTTAGTTTTCACACCCGCTGGCGGAATCAATGGAGATATGCTTATAGGAGCGGGTTTAGTAACAGCAGTTGAAACGGGATCGCTCACGTTCGGAGAGAGCGGGTTAGCTCCAAATTATCGAAGGGTTGCAAAAGAAGGCGGAATTGCCGCCATGGATACTACATGACCAGTGACTTTAACTGGACTCCAGGCTGGAGCCAACGGCGTGCCATTTATTCCTTCAAGAGGTGTTATCGGCGCAGATTTCCTAGATTTGCATCCTGATTGGAAGATAATCGAAGATCCTTATTCTCCTGGTGAAGATATTGTGCTTGTTCCAGCAACTAAGCCTGACTTCGCACTGATTCACGCATATAAAGCAGATAAGACAGGTAATGTATTAGCACCTGGCTACGATGATCGTATGGTCGCTCAAGCAAGCGATAAGGTTATTGTTACTGTTGAAGAAATTGTTGATTATGACTTGGCAGAAGATCCCAGGGGTGGCTATGTTATACCTTGGCCATTCGTTAACACTGTAGTGCTCAGCCCTAACGCCGCTCATCCAGGCGCCATGGAACCTGTTTATGATGTTGACCAGAATCATTTGAGTGAATACATAGTTGCTGCTAAATCTCCAGAAGCGTACAGAGAATATTTGGACAAGTATGTGATTGGTCATACTGAAGCTGAATATCAGGAGATGGTTTTAGCGGTTTCTCGTTAATAGATTTGATTAATAATTAATGTTGAGGTGATCAATTGCCCTTTACCTCCGATGATTTTACGATTGGGGAGCTCATGGCAGCGCGCATTTCAAAGGAAGTGCGTGATGAAACTTACGTAGGCACCGGGGCGGCCTCACCCGTGCCGATGTCGGGAGTGCTTTTGGCTCAATATACTACTGCTCCAGATATGATCTATGTTGCGATCGGCTCTGATGATCCAGCGTTAAGCCCTATAAGTGGTAAGGAAACCTTTGATATTGCTCAAAGAGGTAAATTAGATCTTTTTTTTCTTGGCGGAGCACAGATGGATGGACACGGAAACATCAATTTAACTACCATCGGTGACCATGATCGACCTGATGTCAGACTACCTGGGGCTGCAGGATCTGGGATGCTTTATTTTATGACACAGAGAATTATCCTTTTCCGTATGGAACATACCCCAAGAGTATTTGTGGAAGATGTTGATTTTATTACTACCCCTGGCACTAGTGACGAGAGGGTACACCGCCCAGGTGGACCAACGATGTTGATCACAAATTTGTGCGTTATGAAATTTTTGAAAGAAAAAAAGGGATTTGAGCTTGAGTCAGTGCATCCTGGCGTTAGCGTAGAAGAGGTTGTTGAGAACACAGGCTTCAAATTTGATATACCTTCTGATGTTCCAGAGACAGCGCTGCCTACCGATGAGGAACTTACTATCTTAAGGTCTTCAGTGAAAGAAAAAATTTCTGTCGCCTATCCTGGATTTGTTGAAAGCGGTGGGTTCGGGGGATAATAATATATTCGTTAGTCGATGTTGACTGTTTCACGTAATATTGTGATAATTACTCATGGACGAACGAATGCCAAACAACAATTACTGTAACGCGCTTCTGCGCGTTTTTTTTATACCCAAATATAATTCACCTGTTTTTGTGCTTGATAACCATTAGTTAAGAATAGAGGTAAATTTAATGATAACGTCACCATCCTCCTTAGCAGAAATGCAAGGCAAAGAGCGTGAAAGAGGCGACTTCAAACAACTGAAGCGAGCGTACGGGTTTGAAGAAGTGGCCATAGTCCCAGGGCAAGTAACGATGAACCCAAAGGATGCAGAAATAGGATTAACTATTGGCGATAGAGAATTTGATTTACCAATATTGGCTGCATCGATGGATGGTGTAGTTGATCCAGAATTTGCTGCTTTATATACCCAAAAAGGTGGTCTAGCAACACTTAATTTAGAGGGCGTTCACGGCAGATATCCTAACCCAGAAGAAATGCTTCGCCAAGTGATAGATGCTCCTGCAGACAAAGTAACTGCAGTTCTCCAAAAAATATACTCGGCTCCCCTTAAAGAAGAGCATATGGTCAATTCGATTGAGAATATGAAAAAAAGAGGAGCGGTAGTCGCTGTTTCAATAACTCCCGCTAATACTAATCAGTTTGTCGATGCAATAGTGGATGCAGGTGCAGATTATTTTGTTTGCGCTTCTACTGTTACAACAGCGCGTTATATTTCTAGAGACTCGGTGGGATTAAGTATCGAAGATCTAGTAAAGAGAATACCTATACCTGTAATTATTGGTAATACAGTTTCTTACGGTTCTACATTAGAGCTTATGGAAGCAGGAGTTTCAGGGGTACTAGTTGGGGTTGGGCCTGGCGCAGCTTGTACGAGTAGAGAAGTTTTAGGTATTGGTGTCCCACAAGTTACGGCGACTATCGATACTGCGGCGGCAAGGGATGAATATTATAGGCGGACAGGCCGCTACGTGCCAATAATCACCGATGGTGGGATAAGAAGCGGTGGCGATTTAAGCAAAGCATTGGTGTCCGGTGCTGACGGAGTAATGTTAGGTTCAATCTTTGCGGGTACAGAAGAAGCTCCAGGAAAGGGCTATCATTGGGGCATGGCTACACCTCATCCTGATTTACCCAGAGGCACGAGAATTCGCGTTGGTGTTCGTGGATCCTTAGACCAAATATTAAATGGTCCTACAGATAAAACAGATGGGACTGAGAATCTCGTAGGGGCATTGAAGACGGCTATGGGTATGTGTGGTGCACTCTCTATAAAGGATTTTCAGCAAGCTGAATTGATTTTAGCACCTGCAATAAAAACTGAAGGAAAACAGCTACAAATATCGGGCTCTATATAAATTCGAACTATTGTTGTCGCTGCATTGAAAGTTTGAACAGCGATTTTATTCTATAGATTTTACTTTCAGATCTATTACCCCACCTGGAGTATTCACTTGAGCAGTATCCCCCTTTTTTCTTCCAATAATCGCTTTTGCGACAGGTGACTCGTTAGATATCCTACCCTTTGTGGCATCTGCTTCTGCTCTTCCTACGATTTCCCATCTCTCTTCCGTTCCGTCAGTGTCTACAAGTGTAACCTTTGATCCAATTCGTATCACACCTCTTGAGGATTCCCTCTCATCTATAATGCTGGCATGACTTACTTGATCTTCAAGCTGTCGTATCCGGCCTTCTAGAAATGCCTGTTCCTCCTTGGCAGCGTCATATTGCGCGCTATCAGTGATATCTCCTAATTCTTTCGCTTTTTGAATCAGTTCTGCTATTTCAGTACGACGCGTTGTTCTTAAATGGTCCAGTTCAACCTTTAGTGTTTCTAATCCATCGGCTGTTATATAGACTTGGTCGTCGGTTTCGGTATTTTGTGAAGACATAAAAATTCCCCCTTGCTAGAACCAGTCTCTTTCCAGAGGAACATAGTCTACCCGTAAATCACTTATCTATCCAGTCTATTTAGCACAAACCCTGTTGCTACCTTAGGATGGAAGTATGTGGACTTGTGGGGAAGGCGTTCACCTTCTTGCGCTATTTTTGTCATGCGATCCATGGGGACGCCATCCAAAATGAATACTTGTTCAACTTGTTTTGACTCTAATTTTTCTAATGCATCAAAAGGGTCTCTTGTATATGTTAGAAAACCCCTATCTTCCGCTTCCTGTTGGAGCATTCCTAAGGAAGGTTTTAATAGTACATCAGAAAAAATACATGGTGATAATTGAGCCCAGATATCTGATTCACTAGAAAATAAACCTTGGGCAGCTTCAGGATCCTTTATTGTTAATACCAATAGTTCATCCATACCATCATCAATAAACCCTATAGTTGCATCAGGTGTTTGGTATACCTGATCTTCAATTAATTCGTAAATTGCTTCCTTAGGTTTGCCATTTATATTGAAAGATCGAGATTCAAAATAAACGCTCATTTGTCTAAGAATTCTATTAACTTGATCCTGCGAAAGATTTTGCAGCATTCGGTGGTAAGGCAAGCTTACTAACCCCGGATCTTGTATAGGAGTTACAGAAGCCATAATGTAATTTATTGCTGTGCTTAGATTTCCTGAAGCATTCTCTTCGTTTTGAAAATTCAAAGATGTTTCATATCTGTGGTGGCCGTCCGCTATATATAATGGTCCTTGAATAGAATTCTGGATAGCCTCTATTCTCTGTGGGTCTGTTATCTGCCAGAAAGTATATTTTTCATTGTCGTCGGTCACAAATTCAGAGATCAGCGGAAGAGTTTTTACAATACTATTGAGTATTTCAGTTAGTTTATTTGAATTATCATCGTATACGGTCATTATGGGGCTTATATTGGTTTTAGTAGCTCTTAACATATTCAATCTATCGAGTTTTGCGCTTTCGCCAGTATGCTCATGCGGTAGAACGCTACCATGTGACCAAGGTTGTATTGGTACTGCTCCTAGTAGCTCCAGCCGCTCGTAATATCTTCCTTGAAAATCAAATGAATGACGTAGAAGATAAAAGCTCAGCTTATCGTCTTTTAGGATGCCGTTTTTTTTCCATTCTTGTAGTGTTAACGCACTTGTTGTGTAGGGGTTGCCGTCTCCATCTTGCGGTTTAGGATACTCCAGCCGGATAACGTTAAATGGATTTTTTGCATACAATTCGTCTTGTTGTTTTTGTGAAATGACGTCGTAGGGTGGGGCAATCGCGGAGGATAGATCAGATATAAGTTCAGAATTGTATCTGGTTCCAGTGAAAGGCTTTAACTCTGCCAATTATATTGCCCTATATTGGTAGCTGACTAAATCTACTGCTCTAAGTTTTAGGTAATCTATATTGGGATCTATCTTTATGTCTAGTACTGAAGGGCGATTTTCAGACAAAGCTTTTTGTAGGGCAGGCTTGATCTGTTCTGCTTCTGTAATGTTAAAACCTTGTCCGCCATATGCTTCAGCAATCTTCCAGTATTCTGTGGGTCTGAACTCAGAGGCAATTCTCTTTTCACCTTGTCCTCTAGTTACCATTCCTAAAGCAGAATCGTTCATAACAATAAATACTATTGGAAGATTTTCATCGACAGCAGTTATGTACGAATGAATTGCCAAACCAAAGCCACCATCGCCGCTAATGCTGACACATTGGCGCTCGGGAGCACCTATTTTCGCGCCTAGTATTGCGCCTGGTCCCCAACCCATTCCCGCAGTTCCACCTGGTACCAGTAAGATTCCAGGATCTTTTACTTGATAGTAGTGAGTAGTCCAAACTCTGTTGTTCCCAGCATCTAGAGCAACAATAGCGTTTGGTTCAACGATACTGTTAATCTCTTCGAGTAATCTTTCGGGCCTTATTGGAAAATCATCGGACATGGACTCCACATCAGAGAAATAACTATGTTCAATCTTTTGTTTCTCTATGTAATCTTTTCGTTGATTCCGGGTTTTTTGTGAAACCTCAGGTATAGCTTTTTCTAGTTGTCCTAGTATTAGAGATGCATCTCCAACCAAACCAACATCGACTGGGAAAGTCCAACCTACGTTTCTAGGTTCAATATCAATTTGGATGATTTTTTGTCGTGTAGGGTCGATTAGTAGCGGATTTTCATTCGCGGTATCACTTGGACCTAGTCTACAACCGACTACCAAAAGCACATCGGCCTCTGCTACCACGGCATTGGCGGTTGGTTCTGGGAAAAGACCCATAACCCCTAAACCCAATGGGTGTGCCTCTGAAAATGTTCCCTTCCCTCTATAAGAGGTAGCAACACCCGCAACCAATTTTTCGGAAATCGACTGAAGTTGAGCATAAGTTTTCGATTGATGCACGCCATTTCCTGAAATTATCGCGGGTTTTTTTGCTTTGGATAACAAGGCTGATGCCTTTTCAATGTCTTCAGTAGGTGCCAGTGACTTTGAAACATTCAAATATCGGTCTGTAGGATATACTTTGGGAGCTGTATTCAGATCTACTTGGCCTAAGGCCGACGGATCTTTTATGATTACACAAGTGGGGCCAGGTCGCCCTGATATGGCATGTTTATATGCGAGTTGCACTCCCTGGACGGTTTCTTTAGGCGTAGTTGCATAAGCGATATATTTAGTCATTCCAGACATCATTTGCCTTAGATCATAGCTTCCATAATCTCCGGTACCCGATTGATAAACTCCGTGCTGGGAAAAATTATTAATTGAGGCATCTAATATGATAATCATGGGCGTCCCACTCAGGTAGGCCTCTATTATCGCTTCGCCACCGTTCGTGGCGATGAATGGGCCTTGTCCAAGGACTACAGCTGGTTTACCTGTGACTCTGCCATATCCTTCTGCCATCGTGGAGGCGGTTTGTTCGTGACGCACCAGAACTACATTAAATTTATCTTGTCTCTGGTATAATGCGTTGTAAAGACGCACTGTAACGGCGCCAGGAATACCATATACTTGATCTACTCCGCACTCATCCAGTGCGTCCCAAACCGCATCGGTTGCGATTTTAGGACTACCTTCTTCCGTGGCCATTATTTATACACTCTTTCGTTCCAATAGTTTTACTAAAGCGGGTAATGCAACCCCTGTGGGCGCTTGAATCACAATATCACAAATAGATGACAAAGCCGATGGTTCCGGATTAATTTCTACTAGGGTGGCTCCATTCGTTTGCTTCGCGATTCCTGGTAAAGCTGCAGCTGGATATACAACGCCTGACGTTCCTAGTATCAGCATAAAGTCAGTTAATTGGGATTGCTCTTGAGAAGTTAAAAGTACCGATCTTGGTATCGGTTCTCCAAACATCACAGTGTCAATTTTTATCAGGCCGCTGCATTTTGGGCAAAGCGGCGGTAGTGATTCCATAGGTATATTTTGAGGATCATACCTGCTTTCACACTGTATGCATCTTAATAACTTACTATTACCGTGTATCTCTACGATATTTTCGGTTCCGGCATCTGTGTGGAGCCCATCCACGTTTTGAGTTATTACATGTTTTATATGGCCCATTTTTTCAAGCTGGGCTAACGCGAAGTGGCCATCATTTGGTTTGGCCAATTCCAAAGCTTTTCTCATTTCTGGCATATAACTGGCGTTAAGACGGTTTTCCCACCATAATTTGGGGTCGGCTTGAAATTTTTCGTATCCTAAGTCATCGGGCTCACCATATTTGGTCCATAGGCCGTCAGGTCCCCTAAAGGTTGGTACACCACTTTCTGCTGACATCCCTGCGCCGCTTATTGCCGTCGCATGAGAGGACGAACCCAAGGCTGCAGCCGTTTCTTTAATTTTCTGGTTTGTTACATCATCTATAGTCATGATTTTTACCTATCTGTCTGTGAGGTGACCCTAAGGGGTCTTGTTACTTGTAGAAATTATACCTTGATCAACGATATAGTGAGTGGATTCTTTACGATTCTTTTCAGGAATTAGTTTGGGTTCAGCAGTAGTCAGAAATATTTGTTCTCCAATCGAAATGCCAAACTCGAGAAATCTTTCTCTGTGCAGGTTGTCTAATTCGGATAAAGGGTCATCAAATAATAATATTGGATTTTTATTGGTTTGGTCTTTGATATATTTGGCTTCCGCTAGAAAAAGCGCAATAGAAACTACTCGTTGTTGTCCCCGTGACCCGAAAATTCCGATATCATTTTTATCCAGAAAGGTTCTAAAATCATCTCTGTGAGGCCCTACCGACGTTGTTGCAATAGCCAAATCTTTGCCCCAATTATTCTCCAATGATTTTTTAAAATTTTCTCGTATATTTTGTTGTGACGAATTTTCTGATGAACCGGTACTATCTATATAAACTAAATTGAAATCACCTGGTTCTGCTGATAAATACTTATACGATTGATTTAATTGTTCTTTCATCGATCGTAAGAGTTGGTATCGATTAGATAAAATGTGTGCTCCTAGATTTACTATTTCTTCTTCCCAAGCATCTATTTCTGTCGTTCGTGAACCTTGTTCTTCTCGCATCCGCCTGAGTAATGCGTTTCGTTGGCTAATCACCTTTTGATATTTTTGATTAATGTCTAAGAATTGTGGGTTCGTTTGGACGCTTGTTTCGTCAAGGAATCGTCGCCTTTCTGATGGTGCCCCTGATAGTAATGTAACTTCCTCTGGGCCTGTCGATACAACTTTTATTATTGCTGCACCATTTATTTTTTTTTGACGAACCCCGTTTAGTTTCAAGGCTTTTTGTAATCTCCCAGTTTTTAATAGATCATTCCCATATGATGCGAAGCCGTCTTTTTGTGCGGTTTGTAACTGATTTATTTGTAATATTAATTCAATGTTTGTAACCGATGGATCATCTACTACTTTAGCTTGAATTCTCGTGTATGGTATAGGTTCGTTTATTGCGCTCCAACCGACGGTTTCTCTATCATTTGCTGCTTTGGCAGAGCGACCAGTAGTCAACATAGAAATTGATTCAAGCAAATTTGTTTTCCCTTGGCCATTGCTTCCATGAAGGATGTTAAGCCCTTTGGGGAAGTCAGTACTGATTTCTATATAATTTCTGAAATGAGCTAACTTTAAATTACTGATGAATATTGGTTTACCTCCCGGGTGAAGCTTAGTCTTGCTCTTTGAGGTTATAATAGCGGATAAACTAAAGGATTACCGTTAGGTTTATAAAATTAAATGATAGAGAAGATGAAATATAGTCGAGTTGTTGTAAAGCTGGGTACGAATTTACTCACGGGTGAAACGGATTCTCTAAAAGAAGAGATCGTTGCTTCTTTGGTCAGCCAAATAGCTTCCTTAAGATCAAATAATCTCGATATTTTAATTGTTTCTTCCGGAGCAATCGCTGCTGGTAGAGGTCTGCTTGGCCAGAAAAATAAAACTAAATCGTTAAAAATTTTGCAAGCTCAAGCAGCTGTAGGTCAAAACTACTTAATGCAAATGTATGGCAAACTTTTTGCCGAGCATGGGATTATTGTAGGTCAAGCTTTATTGACAAGAGCTGAATTATCATCGAACGCCACCGCTTCAAATGCAAGGAGTACTTTAGAAGAACTGTTCGGCTTAGATGTCGTTCCAATTGTTAATGAGAACGATGTAGTTGCTACCGACGAGATTGAGGAATCTTTTGGCGATAACGATAATTTATCCGCAGCCGTCGCAAATTTAATTGCAGCAGATTTATTGGTATTTTTGACCGACCAACAAGGGTTGTTTGATTCTGATCCAAGATCAAACCCCCAAGCCAAGTTAATCAAAAAGGTCACTAGGGTTAACGATGCGATTATAAAGGGTGCTAACAATATTGCTGGTTCGAGAGGTAAGGGAGGAATGGCTTCTAAAGTCCTAGCAGCAACGGAAGCTACTTCTTGGGGGACAGCTACAGTCATAGCTAGCGGTAATGAGGAAGACGTATTGAGTAAGATAGTTCGTGGTGATGAAGTTGGAACATTTTTTGAACCTTGGGGTAAGAAAAGATCACGGGCACGGAGGCGATCTCTAGGGAGTGTTTTTGTCAAAGGCAAGATTGTTGTAGATGAGGGCGCTGCTAAAGCACTTATAACCGGAAAAACGAGTCTTCTAGCTATAGGAGTTACCGATGTTCAAGGGTCTTTCGAATCTGGAGATGTTGTAGAAATACTGGGCCCTGATAATTTACCAATCGCGAGAGGTGCAGTTGCGTATCCCTCAGAAGCGGTTAATCTATTTAAAGGGCATAGATCGGAATCTATAAGAGACCTAATATCCTCTCCCAATTTTGAGGGAAGGTTTGTTGGAGATGAAATAGTTCATGTTGATAACATGGTGTTGATTGAGAAGTGAAAATACCGGGGTTCGGATAATGGAGGAAATCTCATGAGTGGTCAAATGTCTAAAGAACTTAGAGAGAAAGTTCAAACGGCTAGGGATGCTTCTAGTGTTTTGGCGTATGCATCTACTCAAGATAAAAACATGGCAATATTGGCTATAGCTGATTCGCTCATTGAATCTAAGGAAAATATTTTGTCGGCTAACTCTATTGATTATTCAAATGGATTGAAATCTGGCCTGTCTCAAGCAATGTTGGATAGATTGATGCTCAATGAGGAGAGAATTGAATCCATTGCACAAGATGCACGTTCTGTTGCGGCGCTGCCAGATCCGGTTGGAGAAGAATTTGATTCAAGAACGATGGAAAATGGACTTCAAATATCAAAAAGAAGAGTGCCTCTTGGAGTTATCGCTACGATTTATGAGAGTAGACCCAACGTTACCGTCGATATTTCAACTTTAGCAATAAAATCTGGTAATGCGGCGGTTTTACGTGGGGGTAAAGAGGCAATAAATTCCAATGTTGCGATTTCAAACGTAATTAAAAAAGCGATTAAAGATTCTTCTTTACCTGACGGGTGTGTCGACCTTATAGGATCAACTGATAGGAAGATAGTGTCCGAAATGTTAGGCTTCCAAGGTGGTATAGATTTATTGATACCTCGTGGCGGTGCTGACTTAATACGGTTCGTGGCAGAAAATGCAGCTGTTCCGGTTGTTACTGGTGGCGTAGGAGTTTGCCATATTTATGTGGATTCTGAAGTAGATATAGATAGTGCAGTTAGTATATTAGATAACGCAAAAGTGCAGCGGCCTACAGTTTGTAATGCCCTGGATACTATTTTAATCCATTCTAAAACGGCCCCTCAAATCTTGGATGGTATTCAAAGAAAGTGGGGAGAATCAGGTACTGTCGAGGTTCACGCAGATGAACGTGCGTACGGTATGCTCGATGAAAATACCAATTTAGTGGTTAAGCCAGCAACTTCTGATGATTGGGGAAGAGAATTTCTTTCTTTAAAGGTTGCTGTAAAAATTGTTGATTCAATCGATGAAGCATTAGTACATATAGGACAACATGGAGATCATTCTGAGGCGATTTTAACTCATAATAAAGAGAATGCTGAACGGTTTTTGAATGAAGTAGATTCTGCGGCTGTTTATGTGAACGCTTCTACTAGGTTTACTGATGGTGCCCAGTTTGGACTTGGCGCTGAGGTTGCGATAAGTACGAATAAGTTACATGCACGCGGGCCCATGGGTCTGGAAGAATTAACTAGCTATAAATGGGTTATATTGGGAGACTGGGACGTCCGCTCTTGATTACAATATCTTGTGAAAACAATTGGGTTTGATGTTAGATCATAATATAATTAAGGTATCTGATTTGGTGTAGTCACCAGAATACGTTTGATGGTAATAAACATTTTTTGCTTGGAGGATTGTTGATAAATGCGTGTTGAAAAAGATTCAATGGGTGAAATGCAAGTGCCAGATGAGGCTTTGTGGGGTGCACAGACTCAAAGGGCCGCAGATAATTTCCCGATAAGCGACCTTCGTTTCCAAAGACAATTTATTAGATCTTTAGGAATGCTAAAGATGGCGGCTGCAGAAGTAAATAAGGATCTCAAGGGGTTGGATAAAGACTTGGCAGATGCTGTTGCTTCAGCAGCGAGGGAAGTTTCAGAGGGATCGCTTGATGAGCACTTCGTTGTAGATATATTTCAAACTGGTTCAGGAACTTCAACTAATATGAATGCTAATGAAGTTATTGCCAATCGCGCCATTCAGATATTGGGTGGAGATGTTGGAACAAAAAATGTTCATCCTAACGACCATGTTAACCGAGGTCAATCGTCCAATGATGTGATCCCAAGCGTAATGCAGCTAGCAGCAGCCGAAATGATTTCAAATGACCTAATTCCCGCGCTTAACAACCTCAAAGATTCCTTTGAAAATAAATCGAAAGAATTTTGGTCTATTGTTAAAACAGGTCGGACACATTTACAGGATGCTACGCCAATAAGGCTGGGGCAAGAGTTCTTGGGTTATGCGGGTCAAATGCACCGATCGGTTGATCGCCTGACTAACGCCGTGAATGAGCTTACGGAATTGCCATTGGGTGGGACTGCAGTTGGCACTGGTATAGGTTCTGAACCGGAATTCGCTTCCAAAGTTTGCTCTATATTGTCCGAGCAAACGGGTCTAAATGTAAGAGAAACCACCAATCATTTTCAAGCACAGAATACTCTCAATATTGTTGTTCAATCTAGTAGTGCAGTTAATACTTTGGCAGTGAGCTTACTTAAAATCGCGAATGATATTCGTTGGTTGGGTTCCGGACCGAGAGCGGGCTTTGGGGAATTATTGTTGCCTGAAGTTCAGCCAGGATCTTCGATAATGCCTGGAAAGGTTAATCCTGTTATTGCAGAATCCGTATGTCAGGCAGCTGTTCAAGTGATGGGTAACCATTTGACGGTTACGCTAGCTGATTCCCAGGGAAGCAATTTTGAGCTTAACGTCATGATGCCGGTAGCAGCATATAATTTTATTCAGTCTATTGCCCTACTCGTTGCAGAAGCTGACAATTTCCGGGTTAAATGTATTGATGGAATCGTGGCTACCGAAAAAGGCCCTGAATCGGTGGAAGCTGGTTTAGCAATTTGTACAGCGTTAGCGCCAGTAATAGGTTATGATAATGCGGCTGCTATCGCGAAAGAAGCGGCGAAGACTGGTGAAACTATTCGCGAGGTTTCTCGACGGATGACTGATTTAACTGAGGAAGAGCTCGAGCGCATTCTTGATCCAGGTAAAATGACTGAAACAGGAATAACCGAAAAATAAACTGAAAACATAGAGAAAAATAAAATAAAGAGAATCTATAAATAATAGATATTAATTATGGAGAAAACTGTGTGTCCTAGTAAAGTTTCAAAAAATATACTAACAATTGAAGATCTTCACGTTGAAGTTGAGGGAAAAGAAATCTTGCATGGTGTCAATCTTTCTGTTCCTAAGGGCGAAGTCCATGCTGTTATGGGCCCGAATGGATCGGGGAAAAGTACATTAGCTAATACGCTGATGGGACATCCTCGATATATAATTACTAAAGGTAAAATTATTTTTAACGATGAAGAAATAAGTAAACTATTACCTGATGAGCGATCCGTGAGAGGACTCTTTTTGGCTTCTCAGTACCCGACCGAAATACCCGGTGTAACGCTCATAAATTTCCTTCGCCAAATGGTGAACGCGCGTTTAGAAGAAGAGATGCCTCTTATAGAATTTCGTAAAATGGTTAACGATCAAATGGATGCTCTAGGTATGGAGCGTGAATTTGCTACCCGTTATGTAAACACAGGATTTTCAGGTGGCGAAAAAAAACGAAGTGAAATATTGCAAATGGCTGTTTTAAGGCCAGGTCTGGCCATAATGGATGAAACTGATTCTGGATTAGATATTGATGCTCTCAGAATTGTTTCAGATGGCGTTAATCGACTTATAGGCCCTGATATGGGTGTATTGTTGATAACTCACTACACTAGGATCCTTGAATATATTGATCCGACGGTTGTTAACGTTATGATGGACGGTAAGATTGTTGAATCTGGAGGTCCTAGTCTCGCTCATGATCTTGAAACTCATGGATATGATCTTGTTCGACAAGATAAAAGTAGTTAGATCAAAAAGTTAAGATAAGTATCGTTAGATGGGTTAATTTGCTGAGGAGTTGAATATTTTGAAGGATATGTCGGTAAGAAGCGACTTCCCTATTATGGATCGTTTGATTCATGATAAACCTCTCACTTATTTAGATAGTGCTGCAACTTCTCAAAAACCAGCTGTGGTTATTGACGCACTGGCTGATTTTTACAGAAATAATAACGCCAACGTACATAGAGGTATTTATACTTTGAGCGAAGAATCTACTTTGGCTTATGAGACGGCTAGAGTTAAAGTTGCAAATTTTATTAACGCAGGTTCAGAAGAGCAAATTATTTTTACAAGAAACACTACGGAATCTTTAAATTTGATCGCGTACGCTTGGGGTAGAGATAATATTAAAGAAGGGGATGAAATCCTTATCACTCCAATGGAGCATCATTCTAATATGATTCCTTGGATGCTCTTATGCAGAGAAATTGGTTGCAAACTAAAATATATTTCGATCAACGAAGATGGCACTCTTGATTTATCCAATTTAGATGAACTTATATCGGAAAACACAAAAATTGTATCTTTAACTCATATGTCTAATGTATTAGGAACGATTAACCCAATAAAACAAATCATTGAGAAAGCCAATAAAGCAGGAGCCTTATCGGTGGTTGATGGAGCACAAGGGGCACCACATTTACCCGTCGATGTTATTGATTTAGATGTTGATCTTTATGCATTTTCCGCTCATAAGATGTTGGGCCCTACAGGTGTAGGGGTTCTATATGGCAAAGAGAAAATTCTATCTGCTATGAGCCCATTTCTTGGGGGAGGAGAGATGATTGATGAGGTGTATGAAGACAGCTTTACAACGAAAGAAGCGCCATGGAAATTTGAAGCGGGAACACCGAATTTCGCTGACGTAGCCGCTTTTGGTGTTGCCATTGACTATCTAGTTGATATCGGTATGGATAATGTCCGTAAGCATGAAATTGATATAACCCAATATGCTCTGGACCAAGTTAGAAAAATCGATCGAGACATCACAGTTTTTGGACCTAAGAATTTAGACATAAGGGGCGGCGTTCTGGCGTTTGATTTTCCTGGGGTCCATCCCCATGATGTTGCCCAAATGATGGATTGGGATGGAGTGCAAATTCGCGCTGGTCATCACTGTGCTCAGCCATTGATGCGTAGACTCGGTGTTTCAGCAACTGCAAGGGCAAGTTTTTATATTTATAATAACGAGGAAGATGTTGATCGATTTATTGATTCGTTGAAAAAAGGGGGTGAGTTTTTTGGTGATGCCTCAAGATGAACCTAAATTTGACGAGCTGTACAGAGAACTAATACTAGATCATTACCGATATCCGCATAATCGAGGAGTGTTGGAGAAACCTGATGTGGATATGCAACAACATAATCCAGTGTGTGGTGATGAAATTCGATTAACTGCAATTATAGAAGATGGAACTATTTCCCAAATCGAATTCATGGGGCAAGGGTGTTCTATATCACAGGCTTCAGCTTCAATGCTTACCGATAGGGTCACAGGATTGGAGTTAACAAATGTTGATGCACTTTCGGTGGAGTTTAGGAACATGTTGAGAGGTGACGACCCTGATGAGCAAATGATGCAAGATTTGATGGCTTTGCAGGGGGTTTCTAAATATCCAGTTAGAGTTAAATGTGCTGTTTTGGCGTGGGACACTCTCCAAAAGGCATTGAAACTGAAATAATACTACAATTGCACTTGTAAAGAGAGAAAATTACTATGTTTATTTTGAATTTTTTAAAAGACTACGAACGGATTGCGCGCTTTAGATGGGGTAATTTTGAGGGCATGAGAGGCCCGGGCCCGGTATGGCTTATACCGATTGTGCATTCCGGTATAAAAATTGACCTTCGGACCGAAGTTATTGACATTCCAAGGCAGACAAATATTACAAAAGATAACGCACCTATAGACATCGATTTTCTTTTGTATATGAGAGTGAGACCTGAAGAAGCTAGTAAAGCGGTTCTTGAAGTGGAAAACTACAAGCTTGCAGTTATCGGTTTGGCAACTACTACTCTCAGGGCCGTCGTAGGAGAAATGACAGTTGATGATGTTTTATCTCAGAGGGAAAGAATTAACAGAATACTTACGGAAAAACTTATTGACGAGACTTCGAGATGGGGTATTTTAGTTACAAATGTTGAAATCAAAACAATTGAGCCCGCAGCTGATATTCAAGAAGCAATGAATCGCCAAATGTCAGCCGAGAGATTGAGACGGGCTGTAATCATAGAGGCTGAAGGTACAAGGAAAGCCGCCGTGACTGTTGCAGAAGGAGAAAAAGAGGCAGCAATCTTAAATGCCGAAGGCAAGAGGCAAAGTGAAATATTGTCTGCTGAAGGAGATCAACAAGCTGCCATTTTAAGGGCAGAGGGTTTTAGCAACGCTTTGGCCCGAATTGAGAATATTGCCAAAGATGTTTCTCCAAATGCAATGAGCCTGCAATACTTCGAAACCCTTAAATCAATGGGTGAAGGGGAAGCAACAAAGTATATATTCCCTCTGGAATTTACTAATCTCTTGAACTCTTTTATGAAGGGAAGAGATAATTAAGTTCTAATTAGTTACTGGATTCTTAAAGGTAGATTCATGTATAGATCTTCGATGATTAATCTAGCGTTCCCATTACTTTGCAATGCTAACTGGGCTTTTTGAATAGCTCTGATTGCCGATGTAGCCTCAACAATCGCTATGCCCATTTCTTTTAGTTCATCTCGGGTCATCAATTCGCTTTTCACAGTCATTGGTGCATCTATATTTACTTCATTAGAGGAAATGATTGCGTCTCTCCAAAATAACATCCAAGTGTCCATGGAAGCTAAAACCAGCGCTTTGGCCCCTCGATAATTCTGTGCCGTCTCCTCAGCTAATTTGATCCTTTCAAATATTGGTATAAATAGCATATTAGGCATAAACATGTAATCGGAATACATGTTGTTCAACAAGGAAGGGTTTTCAGCATAATCAAGCGCTTTTTGAATATGGCCGCCAGTGATTGCCGATAAATGAGAAGCTAGTTCCTGGTCCACTCCATTATTAATGAGAGAAGATTCAACTTGATCAAATGCGATGGGTTTAACACGCAGAATTTGGCATCTTGATCCAAGTGTGCCATTTAGGACTGACTCGTCTTCTGTAGTAAGCATAAATGTCACTTTAGAAGGAGGTTCTTCAAGGATTTTCAACAAGATGTCTCGTGTGTCTCCTAGCATGGCTTCCACGCCATGAATAATTATGATTTTCTTTTCAGCTTCTAAAGGGCTCGTCATTGCGTAATATCTTGGAGGTATATCTTCATCTCTTTTTTCCAGTTCTTTAATTTGTTCGTTTGAAACATCTCCTATAAGCCGCCTAATTCGATCTATTCCTATGAATCCTGTAGAACCAGGTTCGATTATTAGTAAATCTGGATGTAGGTTTTTTCCTATATTCGTACAATGTCTGCATTCATGGCATGGTGCATCTTCAGATTGGCAAAATAGTGCTTGAGAGAATTCTTTTGCAAGTGCCATTGTCCCTGCGGTAGCAGGACCAACAAAAAGGTACGCGTGCGCCGTTTTTGAGAGTTCAATTGTTTTCTGTAGAAAACCCACTGTTTCCTGAGTAGCTGAACTTACCCACGGCATTATTGGACCACATCGAATTTCAAAATATCTTCAATTGTTTCTCTGCGCCTGATGATACGAAAACCACCATCATTTAATAGTACTGCTTCAGGTTTTCGAGAAGCGTTATAATTTGATGCCATTGCTAGCGCATATGCTCCAGATGCGGGGATTGCTAATAGCTCGCCAGGGTTAGGTTCAGGTAAGTTATAGTCTTTCACTAATATATCTCCGGATTCACAGTACTTTCCAGAAATTGTTACCATTTTTGTTTCTTGATCATTCATTCTTGTAATTAGTGCTGCCTCATATTTAGCATCATAAATAGCAGGCCTTATGTTGTCGCCCATACCTCCGTCAACTGAAACATAGGTTCTTATTTCAGGTATTTCTTTAATAACTCCAGTTCGGTACACTGCGATTCCCGCTCTGCTAATTATGGAGCGCCCAGGTTCAATCGTAAGTTTGGGTAATTCTAAATCTAATGATTTGCAAAGTTCCTTGATCTGATCGCAAATAGTGTCTGCATACACTTCGGGATCTGGAACTTTATCAGCGATCAAGTATTTGGAAGCAAAGCCGCCCCCCGGGCTAAATTCTTCCATGATAAAACCATTGGTTTGTTTCATTTTAGAAGCAAAATCGAAAGCTACCTTTATAGCCTTCTTGTAAGGTTCTAATTCAAAAATAGGGGATCCAAGATGAAAATGAAGCCCTTTTGGTATTATTCGATTTGATCGCATCGCTTTTTCTATTATTTTTTCGGCCTCACCAGTCTCGATTGGTATTCCAAATTTGCTATCAAGAACACCGGTAGTTGTTTTTGAGTGTGTGTGAGGGTCAACTCCAGGGGAAACTCTGAACAGAACCTCCTGTGTCATATTTTTTTCATTTAATATTTCCTCCAATAGGTCAAGTTCATAGTTGTTATCAACCACTATTCGACCTACGCCAGATGTTATAGCTTGGACCAATTCAGATCTGGATTTATTGTTGCCGTGAAAAAATGTTTTATTGAGGTTTATATTGGCAGCCTCAACAGTTGATATTTCTTCTCCACTAACTACGTCAAAACCTAAGCCTTCCTCTTCAAGGATTTGCAGTATTGCGACGTTCGACCAAGCTTTGCACGCGTAAACTACTTGCACATCTTCGTATCTATCTGAGAAAGCTCGATTAAATCTTTGTGCTATGGTTCGTATAGTGGGTTCATCAAAAACATATAAAGGAGTTCCTCTTTCTTCAGCTAATTCAGCAATATCAATATTTGAAATAGTCAAATGGCCGGTTGGGGTAACATTTGCCCCCATTGGGAAGATATCAATTATGTCGGATCCAGGCATATGTGTCTCCTATCGACTATTACTTATTGTTTGGTAGGTCGTCAAATGACCTTGCGTAAGTTTATTTAATTTCTTTTCGGTTTCAAGTTTTATTATATGTGCCTCAATTTGTTTTTTTGAGGCTTCGAGTAGATATCCAGTTAAATTTCGCTCTCCATATATGGATTCCCAGATAGTTTCGACCGAACCTGGATTTACACTAAGCATGCCTAGTATTTGTGTGTCTCGATCCTCTCGTATCTTGATTAAATTTTCGAGTCTCTTTTTGGGGGATTCTATTGGTTTGCCGTGAAAAGATAGAATGCGATTTACTTCAGATGCCTGTATTTTCCTTAATGATTCCACATAATCGCTCATATCCCCCCCCTCATCAGGATCAATAGCAGTTGATGTGTTAGGCAGGATACAGTCTCCTGAAAATAGAATTCCTTCATTTTGAATAAGGTAACACGAGCTACCAGGGGTATGTCCTGGAGTATCGATTTTTTTTAACTTTCGCCCTCCAAGATCAATTATGCCACCATCAACTAAATGTTCGTCTATTAATTCGGTCTTTGAATCGCGATTTATCCTAGCTGAATCATATTCACTTGAAATTATTGTCCCATTCGTTATTGTTTTTATAGAAGAAGCACCGCTCCAGTGTTCTTCGTACCAGTCAGTTAATAATATATATTTTATCGGTTTGTTTTCGTGGGATTGCTCTATCTGATCTTCGATATTTGCCGCTGATGCCGCCTCATATCCAGGGTCAATAACGGCTGCATAATCATCTCCTTCAACGATGTACAGATTGTTGCTATCATTCGCGCCGCCCGTGCTCGTGGTTATACATTTAACCCCATCAAATACTGTTTCCATTTGCTCCCTTTCAAATTTGGTTATGTTACGAACTTTCTTTGTCATAATGCCCGATAAGTTATATATTATCCCATGCTTAGACAATAGTTCATATTTTAATTCATGGTAGGATTGTCAATAAATCTTAAATGGGGTAGTAATGGAATCAAATAATTCAATTAGATTAATCACACTAGAAGTTGGCCCATATTCTAACAACTGTTATGTGTTGGTTGACCCTTTTACCAACATTAGTGCGATCATAGACGCAGCTGCTGACCCGGATACCATCATTGAAGCGATAGGAAACACTTCACTTTCGTTGATTATCACAACTCACCGACATCAAGACCATTGGGGCGCGTTGGAAGATGTAAAAACCCAATTTCCTGAAGCCTTGGTTGCAGTTCATGAGAAAGATGCAACGGAATTACCTGTAAAAGCAGATGTTTTCTTAGAACACGGCGACACTTTGCAGGTTGGAACTGTTCCTCTGAGAATTCTTCACACGCCTGGACACACAGAGGGTAGTGTTTGTTTGGTTTCTGGATCTTTTTTATTTACTGGCGATACATTGTTTCCTGGAGGCCCGGGTCGTTCTGATGACCCAGGATCACTAAGGAAAGAGATAGATAGTATTGTGACTCACTTGTATAAATTAGATCCCGCTACAAAGGTTCTTCCTGGACATGGGGCACCAACGACTATTGGAGAAAGCAAATTGGAATATGAAGAATTTGCCAACTCTGAACATGATGTAGATTTACATGGAGATGTAGTTTGGAGCAACGGTTAAGTTGGATAAAAATCAAGATATTTCGACATTATATAATCGTAGCGTAATGCCTGACGGCCTGAGAATTGTTACAGCTTCGATGCCTTCAACCAGATCTGTTTCCGTAGCTTTCTTCATAGGGGCGGGGTCAAGATATGAAAATGAACTCGAGTCAGGTGTTTCTCATTACTTAGAACACATGTTGTTTAAAGGTACCTCTAAGAGACCGCGCCCGAAGGACGTTTCTGAAACCATTGAGCGAGTGGGCGGCTACATTAATGCTGGTACAGAGCGAGAGCTAACAGTTTACTGGTCTAGAGTTGCAAGAACCCATATGCCAGTCGCTATGGACCTCTTGACAGATATGTTGCAAGATTCGTTATTTGATCCTGCTGAAATTGAAAAGGAACGGCAGGTGATACTAGAGGAATTGCACCAAGTAAATGATGTTCCAAGCCAAAAAGCTTTTTTGCTTAACGATTCTTTATTATGGCCTAACCAACCTTTAGGTCGGGATATCGGAGGTACACCCGAAACAGTTAACTCTATAACAAAAGATATGATGATTGATTATATGAATGATCAGTATCGCCCTAACAATGTTGTTTTGGTTGTTGCAGGACAAATAGAACACGCTGAAGTAGAGGATCTTTTATCGAAATCGTCGTTAGATTTGCGTAACGTTGGAACTAGAGAAATGATACCGGCAAAAGAGACTAAACTTGATAATCCAATTATTGTTGAGAATAGATCCACTGAGCAAGCGCATATATGTTTGAGCTTTCCTGGAATAGGCGTTATGGACTCTGACCGATATTCATTGGACCTTCTGAATACCGTTTTGGGTGAAGGTATGGCGAGTAGACTCTTTCTTTCTCTTAGGGAAGATAAAGGTATCGTCTATGAAGTTGGCTCTTCTGTTGCAAAGTTAACGGATACCGGTTCGATGACTATTTATGCTGGTACTGATCCATCGAATGCAAATGATGCTATTCAGGGGATTATTGAAGAACTTGATCGAGCTGTTGAGTATATTGACCAGTCAGAACTTGATAGGGCGCGCGAGTTAATAAAAGGTCGGTTGTTCTTGGGGCTAGAAGATACACGGAGCGTATCTTCATGGCTTGGAGGGCAAGAATTGCTGTTAAATCGCCTCCGGTCCCCGGATGAAGTTGCATCGGAACTTGACCAACTTAAGTTAGATGATATTAAGAGGGTAGCTGAACGCTTATTTAAGCCAGAGCGGTATCGCATTGCAATAGTTGGGCCTTACGAATCAGATAAACAGTTTCGGCGACTGATATAATGATTAAGAGGTGTTGGAATGGGTAATTTGTTGAAATTGTTTACGGCGATGGTCGTTGTAGGGATCATTGTCGAAGAAATAAAAAAAGATGATGAAGCAGAGAGATGGAAAGGCAAATCTCTTGGCTTCGTCCCATATGATCTTCGCCCTCCAGCTCTTTCTAAGATCAAGGAAAACTATTGGGATCCTACTAGTGATGAACTATTCTCTGGCGAGGTTTCAGGAATTGGATGGGCTATTAATTTTGCCGCGCTACGTAAAATGCTCTCTTTTTTGAGGTGAATTAATTGCCTGTTTTACCCGATGAAGAAACTGTCATTGATTTCACTGGGGTCACAAAACAATTTCGATCCACTAAGGCACTTGATAAAGTCAATTTAACCCTGAAGAAAGGTGAGATTCTCGGTTTTTTGGGGCCCAATGGTGCGGGTAAAACGACGGCGATTAGAATAATGACAGGTTTTATAAAACCCACCTCAGGCACAGTTTATTTTTTGGGTAAGGATGCGTGGTTAAATCGCGCAGAAATAGCTGCTCAGATTGGATTTGTTCCTGATTCCATTAATACCTATCAAATGAGTTCGGGCATCGATTTGCTCGAATACTGGTCTGAGCTACAAGGCACGGACCCTGTTCTAAGAGAAGAACTTCTGAATCGCTTGGATTTTCCGTCTTCCGCCTTATCTAGGCCGGTTAGAACCTATTCCCAAGGCATGGCGAAGAAATTATCTATTGTGCAAGCGTTACAACACGACCCTAGCGTAATAATTCTTGACGAACCCACTACCAGCTTGGATCCTCTTGTGCAGCAAACTCTGTTTACCATATTGAAAGAGTTTAAAAGCAAAGGATCAACGGTTTTCATGTCTAGCCATAACCTAAATGATGTACAGCGTGTTTGCGACCGAATTGCTATGATAAATAACGGATCGATAATCGCGGAAGGCGATGTCTCAAAACTGATCGATAATGCGGAGCGTAGTGTCGAGATTAAATTTTCAAATAGAAATACCCCAGATTTGTCAAAAATTACCGGTGTGGCCAACATAGTTGTGGACAACGAGATCGTTCGCTTAAAAGTAAAAGGATCTATCAAACACTTGTTTCAGGCTCTTAAAACTCAATCGGTGGATGATTTAGCTATAGAACGCCCAAACTTAGATAGTGTTTTTCTTTCTTATTACGAAACTGAGGGGGAATAGGGTGGTATACGTTTTCCTTTTTAGTTTGCGCACTGTTTGGCGACCTATGGTTTTTGTAAGTCTAATTATTCTACTTTTCTTGCTATTGATTGGATTTGTCTGGAACTCCTTAGGCGATACCCTAGCAATAGGTTTAATGGAATTATTGCCCGATGACCTAAAAGAATTACTTGAATCGCAATTCGGATTTATGCCTGCCGCCGGCGTAGAAGGATGGTTAGCGAGTGTTAGTAGGCATCCGATATTTATAGTATTATTCACAGCTTATTCTATAGCAGTAGGAGCTGGGTCTATTTCCAGAGAAATTGAGACTGGAGATATTCTTTTCGTTTTGTCGAAACCGATTTCCCGGACCGCATTTATTGCAGGGAAAATAATGGCTTCTGTTACTGGTATTTTCATATTGCAATTAGTCTATTTACTTGGTCTTATAGCGAGTTTGCGTTTCTTTGGTGCAACCACAAACATGGACTTGTTTATTTATTTAGTTATCAACAGTTTCTTACTTTTTATGCTAATTAATGCAATGGCTGTATGTTTCTCTGCTTTTGGGAATGAGGCTTCGTGGGCTATAGGGCGTTCTGTCATGGTTATCTTATTGATGTATTTTGTTGATTTCGTAAGCAACATTTGGGAACCGGCAGCTAGCTATGGATTCATTTCACTTTTCCACTACTATGACCCAGGTAATATAGTTTTGGATCAAAAGGTTCCTTGGCAGGATTTTGCGGTTTTATCTCTTTGTAGCAGTGCGATATATTTGGTTTCTGGCGTTGCATTTCAAAAACGAGATATCTAGTAAAAATGCTAGTCTCGGGAGCTAAGGTGTGTTATAGTCCGCCGGGTTAGTAATGGGAGTCCATTAGTGGGGGGTCGTATGACTTTAGAAGACAAGGTCCTTATTTGCGTCGACTGCGAGAACGAATTCACTTTTACCGTTGGAGAGCAAGAATTTTATCAGGAGAGAGGCTTCGAGAACGAACCAAAACGGTGTTCACCGTGTCGTGTAGTTCGGAGGTCTGATCTTAATACGAGGCGCGGCAGGAATTCTGGTCCTAGGCAAATGTATCCAGCTGTCTGCGCACAATGCGGTAAGGAAACTGAGGTACCTTTTGAGCCCAAAGGTATTAAACCAGTATATTGTTCGGAGTGTTATGCCGAGCAACACTGATGTGGTTGGCAGAGATAATTAATTCGTATAGTATAGGAAACAATTATTAGCGTGTTTGGAGATTTTGATGACCTACGTGTTTCTTCGAGATGGTGAGTCCCAGGAGGGCCTGGTTAAGCGATTTCGATCTGTGGTCGAGCGTTCTGGTATTTTGCGGCAAGCAAAAGAAAAACGACATTTTGTCTCCAAACAAGAAAAAGCGCGCATGAAAGCCAGGAAAGCAAAGAGACGTAACACTAACTGAATCTGGCCAGCTTAAATTTTACTTTCTAAATACTTTATAGTGGCTCTCAATGATATTCGAACCTGATTTATATAGAGCAGTGCTGGGGCGTTTTGCTTCAGGTGTAACTGCTGTGGCAACAGTTTACGAAGGTGATTTTCATGGCACTACCGTGAGCGCTTTCTCAGCTGTTTCGATCGATCCTCCCTTAATAATGATTTGTATAAATAACGACTCAGATATCAATACCCTCATATCCAGAAGTGGCATATTCTCTGTTAATATCTTAAGCGAACAGCAAGTAGGAATTTCAAAAACACTAGCCCAAAAGAACCCAAACTCCAATCAGGGTTCAAAATTAGAAGGTATCAAATATTCTCTAGGAGAGAATGGTTGCCCGATCTTTGATGACACTTTGGCGTTTCTTGAATGTGATGTTTACGAAGACATTATTGCTGGTGATCACAGAATCTATATTGGTGAAGTGGAAAGAGGGGGGCTATCTGATAAAATGGACAAACCTCTCATACATTTTGAAGGTAAATATAGCTCTATTTGATGATTTTGAACCTATTATTGGGATTTAAAGGTAATCACTAGCAATTATTCATTGACATAACTGGGTTCTTGATACTAGAATTCCTATCTAGCGCCTCTTGTGTAGCAAGGGGCTACGTTTTTCTGTGAACCGGGTAAACAGCTTTAGCTACCTCTCGAATTCATATTTTTGGATTTTTTGCGTGGAGTCAAGCGACCAGGTTGGCGTTAACCGTTTAGAAAGTTAGTACAAAGGGAAAGGTAAAGGATAAATATGCCGACTGTAAATCAGTTGATAAGAAAAGGCCGGAAGCCGAGAGCTAAAAAGTCTAAAGCTCCAGCTCTCCAGTACAGTTTTAACGCTTTAACTAATCGAGTTGTAAGAGATTTGCCTTCCCCGCAAAAAAGAGGAGTTTGCACTCAAGTGAGAACAATGACTCCTAAGAAACCAAATTCCGCCCTTCGTAAAGTAGCACGTGTTAGGCTCACTAACGGTGCTGAAGTTACGGCATATATTGGGGGCGAAGGACATAATCTTCAAGAGCACTCTACTGTTCTAATAAGAGGCGGCAGAGTTAGAGATTTACCTGGAGTACGCTATCACGTCATCCGTGGGGCATTAGACTCTGACGGAGTTGGTGATCGTAAACGGAGCCGCAGTAAATATGGCTCCAAGAGAGGGTAATTAATGTCTAGGCGGCGACGAGCACAAAAACGTAAATTAACCCCTGACGCTATTTATAATAGTGAATTGATTACGAGATTTACCAATAGGGTTATGCAAAGAGGTAAAAAAAATACAGCGCGCCGTATAGTTTATGGGGCGTTTAATTTGATCCAAGAGGATGGAACCGACCCGATGGAAATTTTTGGTCAGGCAATGAGGAACGCCACTCCGCTTCTACAGGTTCGCCCTAGAAGAGTCGGTGGTGCTACGTATCAAGTTCCAGTTGAAGTTAGAGAAGATAGAGGGGCCGCTTTGGCTATGAGATGGATCATCGATGCTGCGCGTGCTCGAGGTGGTAGCCCTATGGTAAGCAAACTCGCTGCAGAATTAACTGACGCAGCAAGAGGACAAGGGAACGCCGTCAGGCGTCGAGAAGAATTACATAGAATGGCAGATGCGAACAAAGCTTTTGCCCATTATCGTTGGTAAATTGATCGGAAGGAATATACCCAAATGACTCAGGACGGTGAGCTAGATAATATAAGGAATATAGGTTTTATTGCGCATATTGATGCTGGTAAAACTACGGTGTCTGAAAGGGTGCTTTTTTTTACAGGAAGAACATATAAATTAGGTACAGTTGACGACGGAACCGCCGTTATGGACTGGATGGACCAGGAAAAAGAACGTGGTATCACAATAGTTTCTGCTGCAACAACCGTTGAGTGGAATGGCCATAAAATTAATATTATTGATACTCCTGGCCACGTTGATTTCACGGCAGAAGTTGAGCGAAGCCTAAAGGTTTTAGATGGCGGAGTCGTGATCTTTGATGCGAATGCTGGAGTCGAACCCCAGTCTGAGACGGTTTGGCGACAAGCCGACAGATATCAGGTTCCTAGACTCTGTTTTATAAACAAGATGGATAAAATTGGAGCCGATTTCTTCTTTTCAATTAAATCAATCCAGGAGAGACTTGGCGCTAATCCAGTCCCAGTTCAGATTCCATGGGGCAAAGAAGATGATTTTAAAGGCGTCGTTGATTTAATACGCCAAGTGGTCATTACCTGGGAGGGAGAAAATGGCGATAAAATGTCTGAGGGCCCTATCCCAGATGAATTGAAAGAAGATGTGGCAAAATATCGTGAAATCATGATTGAAAATGCTGCAGAACATGATGATGAATTGATGGCAAAATTCTTAGAAGGTGAAGCTTTATCTGAAGAAGAAATTGTTAGAGGGTTGCGTATAGGTACGGTGAAGATGGATTTGTATCCAGTTCTTTGTGGCACCGCTTTAAGAAATAAAGGTGTCCAACCACTGATAGACGCAATCGTCGACTATTTGCCTTCGCCTGATGAAGTGCCAGCGATTGAAGGTACAAAACCAGGAACGGAGGACGTCGCTCTTAGACAACCCGACCCCGAAGAACCGTTTGCTGCTTTGGCTTTTAAAGTTGTCACAGATCCGTTTGCGGGTAGGCTAGTGTATCTCCGTGTATATTCAGGAGTATGCAAATCAGGATCGAACGTACTTAATACAACGAGACAAGATAGAGAACGTCTTGGCCGTTTGATACAAATGCACTCCAATCATCGTGAAGAACTCGAGGAAGCCAGAGCTGGCAATATTGTTGCAGCTGTGGGATTAAAGAACACTTTTACCGGGGATACGATCTGCGAAACAGATGATCCAATTTTGCTAGAGACAATACAGTTTCCTGAACCAGTTATATCTGTTGCTATTGAGCCAAAAACACGCGAGGAAGAAGAAAAATTGATTGATGCCCTCGTAAAGCTAGCTCAAGAGGATCCAACTTTCCGTTCCGCTCATGATCAAGAAACAGCTCAAACTATCATTTCTGGTATGGGTGAATTGCACTTAGAAATAATTGTTGACCGTCTTAAGCGGGAGTTTAATGTAGATGCTCAAACCGGTCGGCCACAAGTCGCCTATAGAGAAACGATAAGACAAAGTGCCCGGGCAGAAGGACGTTATGTACGACAATCTGGTGGTCGTGGCCAATATGGCCATGTATGGTTGACCGTAGAACCTCTTGAGACCGGTTCCGGAATAGAATTCGTAAATAAAATAGTGGGTGGAGCGATCCCTAGAGAATATATTCCTGCAGTAGAAGCTGGTGCGCGAGAAGCCGCCATGAATGGAATTATTACTGGATTCTCAATGGTAGATATTCGGATCACTCTAGATGATGGCTCGTTTCACGATGTAGACTCGTCGGAGATGGCTTTCAAAATGGCAGGTTCGATGGGATTTAAGGCTGCTGCCAATAGGGCTAAACCCGTGGCGTTAGAACCCATAATGTCTGTGGAAGTTGTGACTCCAGAGGAGAGTATGGGAGATGTGCTTGGAGATATCAATGGACGGCGAGCTCAGATCCAAGGAATGGAGCCGCGAGGTGATTTACAAATAATAGATGCGTTTGTTCCTCTCGGTGAGATGTTTGGATATGCGACGACTCTCAGGTCGTCTTCGCAGGGAAGAGCTAACTATAGTATGCAATTTGACCACTATGCTGAAGTTCCGAAGCATATAGCAGAAACAGTTTCAGTTGCGGCAGGGACTTAAGAGATTATTATGACTACTCCTAAAAACCAAAAGATACGAATCACATTGAAAGCATTTGACCATAAGCTTCTTGATTCCTCGGCTATCCAAATTGTTGAGGCTGCTGAAGGAACAGGGGCACAGGTCTCAGGACCGATTCCGATGCCAACAAAGATAAAAAAGTTTACTGTTTTAAGCTCGCCCCATGTTGACAAGAATGCAAGAGAACAGTTCGAGATGCGGACCCATAAAAGAGTTATTGATATATTGGATCCAACGACTCGGACAATTGATTCACTAACGCATTTGGATTTACCCGCTGGTGTAGATATTGAGATTGAGTCGTAAAAATTTGGAGAGTACTGGAGAATACTGTTTGATATGTTGAATGCGCTACTAGGGACAAAATTAGGTATGACCCAGTATATCCATGATGATGGCGTAGTTTCTGCCGTAACCGCTATTGAGGTGGGTCCGTGTGTGGTCACCCAGATAAAAAATACCGTAAAAGATGGTTATGAAAAAATTCAAATAGGATACAAAGAAATCTCTGAAAAAAAGGTATCGAAACCTGAAAAAGGGCATCTCGAAAAGAACAATCTTGATTTATTTAAATACTTGAGAGAAGTGGACTCTGCAGAGCCTAATGGGGCAGAGATTGGAAATGTTGTAACCGTTTCCCAGATATTTGAGGTCGGTGATGTCGTTGATGTTGTTGGTAAATCGAAGGGAAAAGGATTCGCCGGTGGCGTTAAAAGATGGCATTTTCGTGGCGGCCCCAAAACCCACGGCCAGGGCGATAAGTGGAGAGCACCGGGTTCGGTTGGACAGGGTACGACACCGGGTCGTGTGAGAAAAGGAAAAAAAATGGCTGGCCATATGGGGGCCAAGAGGTCGACAGAACAAGGTATAAAAATTGTCGCGATAGACGAAGATAGGAACCTTCTTTTTGTTAGAGGTTCCGTACCTGGGGCAGCATCAGGATTGGTATTAGTACGTAAACAGAAGCGGAATAATAAATAATGAAGAGCGATGTAATAAATATTTCTGGTGAAGTCGTGAGTCAAATTGAACTTGATTCACTCCTTTTTGATGTTGAGATGAATGAACCGTTGGTTCACCAAGCTTTGGTTCGCCAAAGAGCAAACGCTCGGACTGGAACACATTCCACAAAAACTCGAGCTGAAGTTCGCGGAGGCGGAAGAAAGCCCTGGAGACAAAAAGGAACTGGTCGGGCGAGGGCTGGTAGTATCAGATCACCAATATGGAGGGCCGGCGGTGTAGCATTTGGACCAAAACCTAGAAGTTATAGGCAAGACTTACCTGTCCGAATGAGGCGCCAAGCTTTGAGGTGCGTATTATCAGAAAAACTAAGGGATGGCAGTGTTCTGGTTATTGACCAATTAGAAATTGACAGCCCAAAATCTAAAGATCTTAGACAAATTATTGATGCATTGGGCGTTACTGGCTCAACTCTTCTCGTAGGTAATCCTTTTTCAGAGGGCGTAATTTTATCGGCTCGTAATTTAGAAGGAGTAGAAACTCTTTCTGCATCTTATCTGAATGTTGGTGACCTCTTAAGGCACAATAATATAGTGATGACTGTTGATGCAGTGAAACGCGCCGAAGAATTATGGGCGAAAGACGGAAAGAAAGGTGGGCGATAGATGGATAGTCACCCTTTAGAGATACTGCGCAGACCCATAATTACGGAAAAGGTTGCTCTTGCACAAGAGGCAGGAAAATATGCTTTTGAGGTCGCTAGTAGCTCTAATAAAATAGAAATAAAACGAGCTGTTGAAGAGGCTTTTAAAGTGAAAGTTCTTTCCGTTAATGTGATGAATGTCAAAGGCAAATCTAAAAGGTCTGGAACCAGAGTGTTTACGACAAGGAAGTGGAAAAAAGCAATTGTCACTCTTGCCGAAGGTGACAGAATAGAAGTTTTTGAGGGAATTTAGGTAAAACCATGGCTGTAAAAAACGTAAAACCAACATCACCTGGTAGGCGAGCTGCGGTTTTTGATGCTTTCGAAGACATTGATAAAGTACGCCCAGAAAAAACACTTCTGAGGCCATTGAAGAGTAACGCTGGAAGAAATCAACAGGGCAAAATAACTACTCGACATAGGGGTGGAGGAGTAAAACGGTCATATAGGTTGATAGATTTCAAAAGAGATAAACTTGGCGTTCCTGCAAAAGTTGCTTCGGTTGAATATGACCCGAATCGATCTTCAAGAATCGCACTATTACATTATAAAGATGGCGAAAAGCGATATATAATCTCTCCTCTAGGTCTAAAAAAGGGAGATATGGTTGTATCAGGACCTGAAGCAGAAATCAAACCGGGTAACTCCCTGCCATTGCAGAATATACCGACAGGAACTACGGTGCATAACGTTGAGTTGCAATTAGGTAAAGGTGGTCAACTTGTACGAGGAGCGGGAGTTGGGGCACAGGTTTTAGCTAGGGAAGGAAAGTATACACTCTTAAGATTGCCGTCAGGCGAACTAAGGAGAATACTTTCCACGTGTTCCGCTACTGTAGGTCAAATAGGGAACTTGGACCACAAAAATTTATCTTGGGGTAAAGCAGGGAGGAAACGGTTAAAGGGATGGAGACCCACCGTCCGAGGCTCTGCGATGTCACCAAGGAGTCATCCTCATGGAGGTGGAGAAGGAAGATCACCTATTGGAATGCCTAGTCCGAAGTCACCCTGGGGTAAACCAACTTTAGGCAAAAGGACACGCCGAAATAAGAAGAGTTCGCCATTTATTGTTCGTAGAAGAGGCGGCAGGAGAAGTTAACATATGTCAAGATCAGTAAAAAAAGGGCCATTTGTCGACCCTAAACTAATGAAAAAGGTTGAAGCTGCTGTTAGCTCCAATGAACGAGTTGTTATTAGAACTTGGGCCCGAGCATCAACGATCGTTGAATCGATGGTTGGTTTAAATATTTCGGTTCATGATGGAAGAAGGCATATACCTTTATTCATAACTGAGAATATGGTTGGCCATAAGTTAGGAGAATTTGCTCCAACAAGGACATTCAGAGGTCATATGGGCCGCAATGAAAGACAGGTTAGGTAATTATTTTGGAAGTATCAGCAACACAAAAAAATATGTCATTATCTGTAGCGAAACTAAGATTAATTGTTAATCCGCTGGTTGGTAAGAATGTGGAAGAAGCGTTGACTATGCTTCAATTTATGACTAGTCCATGGGCAGGAAATGTAGCCAAGGTAGTTAGATCCGCTGCCGCTAATGCCGAAAATAATTTTGAAATGGACCCTACTGAGCTGAAGATTATAAAAATTAATATTGGCCCAGCTCCAACTTTAAAAAGGTACTATCCAAGGGCTCGCGGAACTGCGGGTCCTAACTTTAAGAGGCACAGCAATATGACTGTCGTGCTTGATGGGGAGGCAGTGTAGTAAATGGGGCATAAAGTACATCCAAACGGATTTCGTCTAGGTGTTATTAAGGATTGGCAGACTCGATGGTTTGCTGATAGACCTCAAGTGTATAGAGAGAATCTCCTTGAGGACATTAAGATTCGTGACCATATTTTAGTTAAACATAAAGACTCAGCCGTTTCCCGGGTCGAAATAGATCGAAAAACGAACGAGGTGAGAGCTACAATTCACTCGGCGAGACCCGGTGTAGTTATTGGTCGAGGTGGTCAACGTGTCGAAGAACTAAGAAAAGATCTAGAAGATATTACAGGTAAGCGAATTAGAGTTGATATTAATGAAATACGCCAAGCAGAGTTAGAAGCAACATTGGTTGCACAGAGTATTAGTGAGCAAATTGAGCGACAAGTATCGTTTAGAAGGGCAATAAAACAGTCAGTCACTAGAACAATGCAATCCGGAGCCAAGGGCATCAAAGTATTAGTGTCTGGACGTCTAGGCGGAGCTGAAATTGCCCGCAATGAGAAAGCTATGGCTGGCCGTGTTCCTTTGCATACTTTGCGAGCAGATATCGACTTTGGTCAAGCAGAAGCTCATACCCAAATGGGTTTGATTGGTGTGAAAGTATGGATCTATAGAGGAGATGTCGTGGCAACTATGTCGTCGGCAGAAGAGGCGGCAAGAAGAGAAGCTCTTATATCGACTACCGACGGTAGTCCCTCCGGAACAGATTCTGGAGAGACTCAAGTTCAATCTGAAGAATCGTCGGCACCTTCCCCCGAATCACAGAATGTTAACGAAAATGAGCAAACGGTAACCGACATTGGTTCTGACGATGCGAACGAGGAATCAGAAGAATGATGCAGCCTAACAAAGTTAGATACAGAAAAATGCACCGGGGCAGGCGGAGAGGTTTGGCTCAAAAAGGAAGTTCGATTGCGTTTGGTGAATTTGGTATACAAGCATTAGAGCAAGCTTGGATAACCGGAAGACAAATAGAGGCTGCTCGGAGAGCAATGACGAGACATGTTCGCAGAGGTGGGCAAATATGGATCAGGGTTTTTCCACATAAGTCAATTACCCAAAAGCCATTAGAAACTCGGATGGGCTCGGGTAAAGGAAACGTGGAAGGTTGGGTTGCCGTTGTTAAGCCAGGAAGAATAATGTTTGAAATCGCAGGAGTTCCGGAAGACTTATCTAGGAGAGCGATGAAATTAGCCCAAGATAAACTCCCGATAAAAACGCAGATTGTTAAACGGGAGGTCGATTAAAAATTATGGATATTACTGAAATCAGAGCATTAAATGATGAGCAACTACAAGAAGAGATTGAAAAAACAAGAAGAGAAGTTTTTGATTTGAGATTTCGCGCTGTGACGAGGCAACTGGATAACACGTCGGAGAATAGATTGGCTCGGAAAACCGTAGCACGTTTATTAACAGTGCAACGAGAAAGACAGCTTCTAGCAAGTGAATCCGGGAGTGAAAATGGATCGTAAGATGCGGGTAGGGCGAGTAGTGAGCGCTAAGATGGATAAAACCGTTGTTGTTGCTGTGGATACAAAAAGGAATCATCGGCTTTACAAAAAAGCAGTTACAAAAACAACGAAATTTAAGGTGCATGATGAGAACGGTTCTTCAGGAATTGGTGATTTGGTAAGAATTCAGGAGACTAGACCATTATCCAAGGAAAAAAGGTGGCGTTTGATAGAAATAATTGATAAAGGCGCGGTGGATGAAATTTTGTCTGACGAAGGTGGGATAAGATGATTCAAACTCAGTCAAGATTACAAGTTGCTGATAACTCAGGGGCAAGAGAAATACAGTGTATTAATGTTCCTGGTGGTACAAGGCGGCATTACGCTTCTGTTGGCGATGTAATAGTCGCTTCAGTGAAAGACGCACAGCCTAACAGCGCAGTGAAAAAAGGTGAGGTTGTAAGAGCAGTCATTGTTAGAGTTGTTAAACCTCATCGAAGGCCAGATGGTTCCTATATTCGATTTGATGAGAACGCTGCCGTCATACTTGATGACCGGGGTGCGCCTCGGGGGACTCGGATATTTGGCCCAGTCGCGCGTGAACTTAGAGAGAAAAATTTTATGAGAATTATATCTTTAGCTTCGGAGGTTTTATAATATGGCTGCGAAGATAAAGAAAAATGACACCGTTTTGGTAATTGCAGGGAAAGATATAAATAAAAGGGGAGAAGTAGAGCGTGTGATCCCTGAAAAAGGGAGAGCATTGGTCCAAGGAATCAATCTAGTAAAGCGTCATCTGAGAGCCCAGCCTGGTGTTCAGCAGGGCGGTATTATTGAAAAACCTAGTCCTATGTCCCTATCTAACCTTCGTCTTGTATGCCCACATTGTGATGAGGCAGTTGGAGTGAGTTTTGTTAGATTAGATGATGGACGGAAAGTACGGCAGTGTAAAAAATGCAAAGAGACGATAGATTAAATAATCTTCCGCCTGTTCCTGCTGGGGCAGCGGAAGAAGAATCGCCTAAAGATGGTGCAGCTACAAAAGCACCTAAAGCTTCTCGTGCGAAGAAAGCTCCTTCGGCAAAGTCAAAATCTGCTAAGGCCAAGAGTGCACCTACAAAAGCTAAGGCATCGAGAACCAGTGCCTCTACGTCTAAAAAGAAGCAAGCTGAAACAAAACAGGATCAAAATGAAGTCCCAAGATTGCTCCTCCAGTATCGAAATGAAACTCTCTCAGCTTTAATGGATGAATTTGACTATAAAAATGTTATGGAAGTTCCTGCTGTTCAGAAAATAGTCATTAATATCGGAGCAGGCGAGGCTCGCGAAGAAGCCCGAGCTTTAGAGGGTATACAGAGGGATCTCAGTAATATTGCGGGCCAGAAACCTGTTGTTACAAGAGCAAAGCAAGCTATAGCAGGGTTTAAAATTAGAGAAGGGCAACCTATTGGTGCATCGGTGACCTTGCGAGGTACTAGGATGTGGTTTTTTCTAGATCGCTTAATAAGCATTGCACTTCCCCGTACTCGGGATTTCAGAGGTCTATCTAGAAAAGGGTTTGATGGCCGAGGTGATTATAGTATGGGGCTAACCGAGCAGATCATTTTTCCTGAAATAGACTTTAACACTATTGATAAGATCAGGGGTTTGCAGGTGAGTATTGTAACTTCTGCTAATTCAGATCAAGAAGGAATGAAATTGTTAGAAATGCTGGGAATGCCATTTGTTAGGCAGGAGGCGGTTTAGATGGCTAAGAAATCAAAGATTGAAAAATGGAAGCGAAAACCAAAATATAAAGTTCAATTCAATAACCGTTGTAATGTGTGTGGTCGTCCACGAGCCTACTATCGGATGTTTGGGTTGTGCAGGTTGTGTTTTAGGTCCAGAGCTTTGACGGGGCAGCTCCCAGGTGTAAAGAAATCGAGTTGGTAGGAGTTAGTGATGGCAGTTAATGATCCGATAGCAGATATGCTGACGCGAATTAGAAATGGGTTAATGGCTCGGCATGAGACTATTTCGATACCTGCTTCTAGAACGAAGATTGGTATAAGTGAATTGCTAAAAAAAGAGGGTTTTATAAGGGACTTCCAGGTGACTGGTGATGATTCTTTGGATAAAAAGATTCGCTTGGAAATGGCTTATTTGGAATCTAATGAACCAGCGATTATTGGCTTGAGAAGAGTTAGTAGGCCTGGTCTACGCGTTTATGTGCAAAAAGGTGAAATACCAAGAGTTTTTGGAGGTTTAGGTATAGCAATCCTTTCGACTTCTCAAGGATTAATGACTGGTAGAGAAGCGAAGAAACAGGGTGTAGGCGGGGAGTTACTTTGCCATGTTTGGTAGGTACTATTATTTTAATAAATTTGTGAACTTGGAGGATATAAAATATGTCTAGAGTGGGACTTAATCCTATAGAACTTCCTTCAGGTGTAGACGTTGCTATCGAGGATAGCGACGTAGTAGTAAAGGGACCGAAAGGGACTCTTGAATATCATTTTCATGAAGCTGTAAATATTGAAAAAAATGGCGATATTATTTCTGTAAGCCTTAAGGACTCACATAAAACTGAGAAAGGAATTCATGGCCTATCCCGCTCGTTACTTAATAATATGATAATCGGGGTATCTGAAGGTTTTAAGAAATCTTTAGAGATCAGAGGTGCTGGCTACAGGGCTCAACCCGCCAAAGATGGGATAACCCTTTTCGTAGGATTCTCCCATTCAGTAGACATAAAGTCTCCTGAAGGGATCAATGTGACTGTTGAGGAGAACGTAAATGTTCACGTTGAAGGGATTGATAAGCAGGCAGTCGGCCAGCAAGCGGCCCGTATTAGGTCTATACGACCACCAGGAGTATATACCGGAAAAGGAATTCGTTATGTTGGTGAACAAGTTCGCCGTAAGCAAGGAAAGGGAGCTGGGCGAAAGGAATAAAAGTCGCGATGAGTAGAATTACAACACATAGACAAGCAAGGAGCAGGCGTCATCTAAGATTAAGAAGACGCCTGAAAGGCACTTCAGAGAGGCCTAGGCTATCTGTTTTTAGGAGTCTAAATCATATTTATGTTCAAGTAGTTGACGATACTACTGGAGTAACTTTAGCAGCAGCTTCGACTCTGGAAAATTCTATAATCGAAGAAGTAAAAAGTAGCGATAAATCTGCAAAATCAAAAAAGGTTGGCTCAACTATAGCTGAAAGAGCTAAAGAAAAAGGAGTTACATCTGTCGTTTTTGATCGGGGTGGGTATCGTTACCATGGCCGGGTAAAAGCTTTAGCAGAAGGTGCAAGAGAAGGGGGATTAGTTTTTTGATTATTTTTTCTTTTTTGAGAGGCGGACTTCATGACATTAGGTAGATCAAGGCAATCTCGAAACCGTGGTCGCGATCAGCGTGATAATGCCGATCGTCAAGGTGACGGGGTTCAGGAAAATGTAGTTGATATTAGACGAGTTGCGAAAACTGTGGCCGGAGGTAGGAACTTTACTTTTAATGCTCTAGTTGTCGTTGGCGATGGTAAAGGGATGGTCGGATTTGGACTTGGTAAGGCAAAAGAGGTTCCTGAGGCTGTACAAAAAGGGACTGCGATAGCGAGAAGATCTATGGTTCCTGTGAACCTAGTAGCGAGCAGCGTACCCCAACAAATCGTTAGCAGATTCGGAGGGGCTCAAGTAATGTTGAAACCCGCTTCACCTGGTACTGGAATTAGAGCAAGTGCGGCCGTCAGGGCCGTTGTCCAAGCTGCCGGAGTTACAGATATATTGACAAAATCTCAAGGCAGTAGCAATCCTATAAATGTCGTTCAAGCTACTTTAAAAGGTCTTCGAATGATGAAAGACCCTCGCGAAACGGTGTCCATTAGGCGCGTTATTAGAGGAGAAGCCCCACTTCCAACGATAGAGAAAAATGATGAAGAACAGGAAGCAACAGCCCCACCGGAACCAAAAGATCAGGTGCCAATAGATGAACCCATAATGGATACGGATACGGATTCAAGGGATACAGATACTGACTCTCTAGATCAGCAACCAACAGAAGAACCGGCAGACTCAGGTGGAGACTCAGAGAAACCAGATACTGACTCTACAGATAGTCCAGTTGATAAGATAGAGTAGGAGTTGAAGAATGGCTAAAGTCACCGTTAGATTGACTAAAAGTCCAATTAACCAAAAATCTGATCAGAAGAAAACATTAAGAGCTTTGGGTCTAAGGAAAATGGGTGATGAGCGAGAACACGATTATTCTCGGTCGATTAGAGGTATGTTGTTGAAAGTTAGACATTTAGTTACAACTGATATAAGAGAACAAACGACTGAAGAAGAAGGTTAGCAATATGCGTGAAAATGAACTTAAGCCAGCGCCTGGTTCTAAAAAGGCGAAAAGACGAGTTGGAAGAGGAAATGCATCTGGTCATGGAACGTATTCAGGTAAAGGCCTAAAAGGCCAAAAAGCACGTTCTGGTGCTGGTCCGCGCAGAGGCTTTGAAGGTGGTCAGCTAGCCTTAATCAAACGATTGCCCCACAAAAGAGGTTTTAAGAACCCATTCAGAATAGAATATCAACCTGTTAATTTAGACAAGCTATCAGAGTTCGAGTCCGGATCTGAGGTTTCGCCAGAAATATTGAGAGAACGAGGCATAATAAAAAATATAAGGAAGCCCGTGGTGATTCTATCTGAAGGTTCTTTGGATCAGCCTCTTACAGTTAGTGCTCATAGGTTTTCTGTTGCTGCCAAAGAAAAGATCATATCCGCTGGTGGGACTATTAATGAACTAGAAAAACCTGTTATAAGCAGGCCTCGTTAGGATTATTTTATTAAATTATGAGTTTTGCAAGATCTGAAAAACAACAGGGGCAGCGCCCTGCGTTAATACAAGCCATGATTGATGCTTGGTACCAGCCAGATTTGCGTACGCGACTCTTGTTCACGTTTGCAATCCTCGTACTTTTTCGTTTCATTGCACATGTTCCTGTTCCCGGAGTTGATCTTGCTGGTCTTCAGAGACTTTTCCAAAGTAATCAACTTCTAGGGATGTTAGATATTTTCAGTGGTGGGGCAATGAGAAATCTATCTGTCGCAGCTATGGGTGTATATCCTTACATAACTTCAAGTATTATTTTTCAAATTATGGTACCAGTTATACCTCGTTTAAAAGAGCTATCTCAAGAAGGGGAGGCAGGGCGAAGGCAGATCAATAAGTATACCCATTGGCTGACAGTACCAGTCGCGTTTTTCTCGGCATATGGGCAACTGTCTCTGCTTAGCCGGTTGGGCGTCTTGGATCCATTGTGGCCAGCTTTAGGAAGTAGTGGTTTGGCTTCTTTGTCCATGGTACTAAGTATGACTGCGGGGACGATGCTTCTTGTTTGGTTGGGAGAACTTATAACGGAAAATGGTATAGGGAACGGGATATCTCTCATAATATTTGGAGGCATTGTTGCTGGGTTACCTCAAGTATTTGGTCAAGCTCTTTTTGGTAATAACATTACTGATATGATTCTTGTAGCTATATTTGGATTAGCGGTCGTATACTTCATAGTTGTTTTTAATGAAGCACAGCGCCGCATTCCAGTTCAATATGGGAAAAATGTCATACAGCGGGGTAGGGTATATAGGCAATCTGGAGCAAGTCACATCCCGTTAAGAATTAATTCTGCAGGAATGATACCACTGATTTTTGCCTTTTCGATACTGATGTTGCCACCAACAATAGCAAGTTATTTTCAACAGTCGTCTAATGCAACGGTGGCTGGAGTTGCCGACTTTTTTGCGCGTAATTTAGGCCCAACAGAACCTTTTTACTGGATAGTATTATTTTGGTTAGTAGTAGGGTTCACCTTTTTCTATACGATCGTTATATTTCAGCAACAGAACATGGCAGAGAATTTACAAAAAAACGGAGGTTTTATTCCGGGGATTAGGCCTGGGCCTCCGACACACGAATATTTGATGCGTATTCTTACTCGAATAACTTGGGGAGGTTCCATATTTCTTGGATTAGTGGCAATAGTTCCATTTTTTGCCTTGATATTAACTGGAGTACAGGCCTCGGCTATTTCGTCTACAGCGCTATTGATCGTCGTTGCGGTAGTACTCGATACGATGAGGCAGCTACAATCCCAATTATTGCAACGCCAATACGAAGGGTTTATGTAAGCTTATTATGAATGAAAGGTTAGTCTATTGCGTATTATTTTATTAGGTGCCCCTGGAGCAGGCAAAGGAACACAGGCAGCTGTCATATCAAAGAAACTGGGTACACCGCACATTGCAACCGGTGATCTTTTTAGGGCTGCTCTTGGCCAAGGTACCGATTTAGGTAATAAGGCTAAGGCGTATATGGATAAAGGAGAGCTAGTTCCTGATGATATAACCGTTGCTATGGTATTAGAGCGAATTGCGCTAGATGATGCTCAAACTGGCTATATACTTGATGGCTTTCCAAGAACTGTGAACCAAGGAGTAGCACTTGATCAAGCGTTAGAAAAAAATGGTGAGTCAATAGACATGGCTATTTTAGTTGATGTGTCAGATGCAGAACTAGTGAAGCGTTTAAGTGGTCGCTCGATTTGTAGGACTTGTCAGACTCCATATCACTCCGTAAATAATCCTCCAAAAGAAACTGGGGTATGTGATTTAGACGGTGGAGAATTGTATCAGAGAGATGATGATAAAGCTGAAACCGTTATGAATAGATTGCAAGTATATTCAAATGAGACGGCACCGTTAATCCAATTTTTTGAATCTCAGAGCAAACTCGTTCGTATTAATGGTGAGCAAGATATTTCTGTTGTTGAAAAGCAACTTTTAGACATTATAGAGACAAAATAGAGCAGAGGCTAAATATAATTGGCGATTAGTATTAAATCATCTAGAGAAATCGACCTTATGCGAAAAGCCGGTCATATTGTAGCGCGTGTATTGGATATACTCAGAGACGCATCAAAGCCTGGTACAACGACGGCTGTGTTGGATGACATAGCTCGCAAAGAAATTATTGCACTAGGTGGTAAGCCGTCTTTTATCGGCTATTTGGACTATCCTGCACATATCTGCACTTCATTCAATGAAGAGATTGTTCATGGAATCCCTAGTAACCGAAAAATTGAAGATGGTGATGTACTATCGATCGATTGTGGTGCGATCTATGAGGGATACCATGGGGATGCAGCAATATCATTATGTATTGGTGATGTGCCTGATGAAACATCTCAATTAATTGAAGATACTAGACTATCTATGATCGAAGGTATTGAATCCAGTATTGTTGGTAATCGAATAGGGGATATTTCAAATGCCATACAGGTTTACGCGGAAGCAAGAGGTTATGGCGTTATACGAGAATATGTTGGTCATGGAATAGGCACTGAGATGCATCAAGAACCTATGGTTCCAAACTATGGCCCTGCAGGCAAAGGATTGGTATTGGCAAACGGTTTAACGATAGCGATAGAGCCCATGTTGACCTTAGGAGGGTGGCAAACTAAGTTGGGTGGAGATAAGTGGACAGTGTCTACTGAAGACAGAAGCATTTCAGCTCATTGGGAGCATAGTATTGTTGTTTTGGATGATGGACCAGAGGTCCTGACAAGCTTGACTGGACGCCCATAGGGGTAGATTGGATTTGATATATATGTCATACTATCTGTTCGTGTACAAAAAATTGAGAGTATTTAATGGCTAAAGCAAACAAAAAAGAAATTATTGAGGTTGAAGGTACCGTTAAGGAAGCTTTGCCTAACGGTATGTTTCGTGTTGAGCTAGCGAACGAACATTTGGTTTTGGCTCATGCATCTGGAAAAATACGATTGAATTTTATAAGAATATTACCTGGCGATAAAGTTCTGGTAGAGCTATCGCCTTACGACCTAACAAGGGGTCGTGTTACGTATAGGTTTAGATAAAAGAGGATAATTGTTAATGAAAGTGTCTACTTCTGTAAAAGTACGATGTAATAATTGCAGGGTAATCCGACGACATCGGAGGGTTATGATCATATGCTCGAACCCTAAGCACAAACAGAGGCAAGGGTAAAGGATGGGGGCTGTTTAATTTGCGTATTGCAGGAGTTGATATACCGGATAATAAGAAAATACCATATGCGCTTAGGTACATTTATGGGATTGGCCCAAAGAGAGCTCGAGATATTGTTGATAGATCGGGCGTCGATCCTGATATAAGGACTAAAGATTTAAGTGAAGACGAAACTTCCAGAATTCGAGATGCACTCGAAAGAGGTGGATATTTAATCGAAGGTGATTTAAGGCGCGAGATCGCAATGAATATTAGGCGTTTGGTGGAAATTGGGGCCTACCGAGGTATTAGGCACAGAACAGGATTACCAGTACACGGCCAAAGAACACGAACTAATGCGAGAGGTCGCAAAGGAGTCAGGAAGACCGTATCTAGGGGCGGACGTAGAGTATAAATAGTATTCAAAACACTTGAAGCAAAATAGTAGGTCGACTACTTGCAACAAATAATTGGGAGTAATTTAAGAAAATATGGCGAGACAAACTAGAAGAAGGACAAGGAGAAGAGAGCGTAAGTCAGTGCCTTACGGGCGCGCCTATGTTTATGCTACCTTCAATAACACGATAATTACATTTACTGATCCGACCGGGAATGTGATAGCTACCGGTAGCGCGGGAGTAGCTGGATTTAAAGGTTCTAGAAAAGGCACAGCTTTCGCCGCGCAGAGGGCAGCTGAAGATGCAGCTCGTGCTGCTATGGAACATGGTTTGCAAACAGTTGATGTTCGAGTTAAAGGGCCTGGGAGTGGACGAGAGGCTGCGATAAGATCGTTGCAAACCGCTGGTTTAACGGTTACTTCAATCCGAGATATAACTCCTATCCCTCACAATGGATGCCGGCCACCAAAAAGAAGACGTGTTTAGGAGTTAATGGATGTCAAGATATACAGGCCCATCGTGCCGATTATGCAGAAGACAAGGCATAAAACTTTTTCTGAAAGGGGAAAGATGTTATACGCCGAAATGTGCAATTGAAAGAAGAAGGGCGGCTCCAGGTAGTTCTGCTTCCCCAACTCGTCGAAGAAGAAGATTGTCTGAATATGGCGTCCATTTGAGAGAGAAACAGAAGGCGCGCTATATTTATGGTGTAGGGGAAGCCCAATTTAGAAATCATTACTCAAAGGCTGCAAAGCAAAAAGGGCCAACAGGTGAAAACCTCCTTCGCATACTTGAGTCTAGACTAGATAATGTAGTTTTCCGTTTGGGCTGGGCTGATTCAAGAAAAGAAGCTCGACAAATTGTAAGTCATGGTCATATTGCTTTGAATGGCAGACGCTCAAAAACCCCATCAATTGAGGTCAAAATTGGGGACAAAATGACATGGATGGAAAGATCTAAAAGCTCTACCTTACATGAAATATCTGAACACCAAGCGACCAGAAAAACAGCTCCGGATTGGCTGCAAAAAGATGATAAATCTATGGAAGGTAGCATGATCAGACTACCCGAAAAAGATGATAACGATGTGCGAATAGATGATCTTCTAATAGTGGAGTTTTACTCCAGATAGTATGAACAATATCAATGCTTTCATAATCGATGATACTCAATAATTAAATTGGAGGACCTTAGTTGACTTTTGCTACTGATATACCCGACCCGGAGCCACAAAGGCTTCAACCAAGAATTGTTGTTTCTGACGAGTCAGAATCCTATGGTAGGTTTGTAATTGAACCATTGGCTCAGGGATTTGGCGTTACATTGGGTAACGCACTTCGCCGTGTTTTATTGAATGCACTTCCTGGTACAGCTATAACGTCTGTGCGTATAGATGGAGTTGATCACGAGTACTCAACTCTAAAAAATGTGCAAGAAGACATGATTGATTTTTTGCTCAATGTAAAGGGCATACGCCTAAAATCTATTTCTGGTAATTCTGGGACTTTACGATTAGAGGTTAAAGGTCGCTCAGGAGTAGTTACTGCGGGCGATATTGAAGCAAACGGGGATGTTGAAATTGTTAATCCTGAACATCCATTATTAAATATGGATAACGATAAGGCAAAAATTTCAGTTGAATTCTCTTATGAAGCAGGGGTCGGGTTTATCCCTGCTGATGACCAAGATTCTCAAGTAATTGGAGTTTTGCCTGTAGACGCCATATTTACTCCTATAAAGCGATCTAATTTCCAGGTTGAAGCGACTCGAGTAGGTCAGGTAACAGACTATGATAGATTAATCCTTGAGATATGGACGGATGGAACAATGTCATCAGAAGACGCTGTGAAGCAAAGTGCAATCATAATGGTTGATCAACTTGGACCTTTTGTTTCACTTGGTATGCCACAGCCTGAAGAGGAAGCAGCAGAAGAAGACTCTGATATATTACCTCCAGGTATGGCCGGATTGCTTATTGAAGATATGAAACTTTCTTCTAGGACTCAGAATAGCCTTAGAAGAGGAAACTTAACTATGCTTGGAGAGGTATTAGAGCATTCTCCAGAAGAATTATTGGCTTTGAGGAACTTTGGAGATCGGTCATTACAGGAGCTTATAGGAAAACTTAAAGAGCTGGGCGTTCCTGTAATCGATGGTGCTACTACCAGAGGATGGCGTAAGAAACGTTTCATAGAACTATTTATGCAGGATGAAGATGATTTGGACCAAGGATTTGAGGATAAAGTTTCTGGAGACCAAACATCTACGGTGTATTCTACTGGTGGTGAAGAAGAAGAAGAAGTTGATATTTCCTCTTTTTCTACTAGATCTTTCGCTCCTGACGATGAATCGGAGGAATCTGAATGAGGCATCGCGTAGCTGGAAGAACACTAGGGCGCCCTACAGGTCATCGTATATCTTTGTACAGAAATTTGACTAGAGATTTAATAATTAGAGAAGCTATTGTGACTACAGAAGCTAAAGCTAAAGAGGCTCGTAGTTTCGCTGAAAAAATGATTACACTTGGGAAAAATGGGTCTTTAGCTTCCCGGCGCCGAGCGCTTAGTTTTATAAGTGATAAAGATGCTATAACAAAAGTATTTGATGTTCTTTCAGAGCGCTATGAAGAACGCCAAGGAGGATATACAAGGATAACAAAATTAGGCCCTAGGAAAGGGGATGCAGCCCCGATGGTTAGACTAGAGCTTGTATGAACAGTCCGTTAAATCAAGATATTGGAAAGATCAATAGAAAATAAAACTAAAATGGTTGATACATTAACAGATAACATACCTACATTAACAAAACATGATCGGGTTGTTTTGTTTTTGGAATATGATGGTGGTGGTTATCATGGATATCAAATGCAAAATGAAACGATACCTACTATACAAATGAGTTTAGAGAATGCTCTTCATAATTTGACCAATTTGTCTCATCGAGTCACAGCTGCCAGTAGAACTGATAGGGGTGTGAATGCGTTTGGGCAGGTAGTGAGTTTCGCTCACAAATCAAATTTAGATCTTCATACTTATCAAAGAGGAATGAATTATCATTTGCCGAAAGATATAGTGGTAAACAATGCCTTTTGGGCACCCCCTAATTTTCATGTGAGAAGCAGTGCCATTTCGCGCACTTACAGATACACGATAATTAACCGTAGCTCTCGCCCTGCTATTGATAGATATCGTGCAGCCCATATCTCTACATCTCTAGACTTTGGAATGATGGAAACTGCCATACAGATGATAAAGGGGACTATAGATGTCAGACCTTTTACGGGTAGCTGGGACGAAAACGATGATCCATATAGAAGATTTGATAAGGTTTCCATATCCAATCATCTAGATATGATCACGGTTGAGATGGAAGCGAGCGGTTTCGTAACTCATCAAATAAGAAGGATGATGGGAGCAATTGTACAGGTAGGCCTTGGAGAAATGAGTGTTGAGCAATTTAAAAGATTGCTTATTAATGGTTCGACAGGAGAAGCCTCTTGGATGATGCCTTCTGAAGGACTATGTTTAATCAGTGTTAAATATGAAGGGTTCCCCCCTGAAATAGAAAGAAATCAATATGCCGAAAATTAAAACTTATAGCCCAAAACTTTCTGAGATTCAAAGTGATTGGAGAGTTTTTGACGCCGAGGGCAAGACATTGGGCCGGTTTGCGTCAGAGATAGCAACTATTTTGAGAGGTAAGGATAAGCCGACTTTTACCAGACACATGATTGTCGGAGATTTTGTGGTTGTGGTTAATGCAGAGAAAATTCGCGTGACAGGGCAAAAAGCTGAACAGAAAATTTATTATAGACACACCCAATATCCCGGAGGATTAAGGAAGGTATCCTATAAAGCAATGATGGCACGCTTTCCAGAAAGAATAATAGAGAACGCTGTGAAAGGCATGCTCCCCCACAATAGCTTAGGTAGGCAACTTATGCGGCGACTTTATGTGTATGTTGGTCCTACTCATCCTCATGAAGCTCAGGTAAGAGCGGGGCAAGGCAAATCATTTAAATCTGAAGAAACTGCTTCAAAGAAAGATGCGAAGATCAAGCGGCCTCGTACCCGTCGCCAAAGGCAAGCGGATGTTGCATCGATCGAATCAGACGCAAATCCTAAAGTAATTGAAGAAGCAAAACTTCAAGCAGTAGCAGAAGAAACTGATTTAACGGCTCTAACAATTCCTAAGTTGAAAGAATTGGCTAACAGCAAAGGATTGACTATCCCAAGTAAAGCTCGGAAAGCCGATATTATTGATATAATCAACAAAAATTGATAACTAGAAAGTAGAGTGAACAAATGACCGAAGCAGATAAATTTTTCCAAGGCACTGGCAGACGCAAGAGGTCTGTAGCGCGAGTCAGAATATCTCTTGGAGATAATAATCTGTTTATGGTTGATGGCGTCAGTATTGAAAAAAAATTCCCTATCGAAGACCATAGAAGAATGGTGATGGAACCCTTAACCGTTACTGGCATGCTAGGAAGAGTAAATGTCAGTGTTCATGTGAACGGTGGTGGATTTTCAGGTCAGGCAGGAGCTGTTCGGCATGGTTTGTCTAGAGCTTTGCTTGCTTTTGATCCTGAATTCCGATCGATTTTAAAGGCGAACGGATTCTTGACGCGTGATTCTCGTGAAAAAGAGCGTAAGAAGTATGGCTTATTTAGGGCAAGAAAACGACAGCAATACTCAAAACGCTAGTAGGACCTCCGAGTAATATTTTTCAGATTCCTACAATATTTCTTGCTTCGCCAATTAATTTATTAACATTTTCCATGGAATTGGACTCCGCATATATTCGCATAAGGGGTTCTGTTCCCGAAAAACGTACTAATACCCATGAATCATCGATTAGGGTATAAAGATAACCGTCAACATCTGAGAAATCAGTTACTGGTAGATCTAGGAAACTGGGTACTCTTTTCGTTCTAAGTTTTTGCTCAATGCGAGGGCGCTCCCTCTCTGGGAATGTGAGGTCAAGTCGGTCATAGTAGTGCGGTCCAACCAAGTCATAGAGTTCATCTAACAAACTTGATAGTGGTTGTCTTGTAGCGGCAAGAGCTTCGATAAGAATTAAAGCTGATAAGATTCCATCCCGTTCTGGAATGTGTCCTTTAAAGGCAAACCCACCACTTTCTTCACCCGCTATCAGTGCATCTTTTTCAATAAAAAGAGCACCTAAATATTTGAAACCTACGGGGGATGTTACCACTTCTACGTTGTAGTGGCTTGCAAGTTTCTCAATCATTTTAGAAGTGGTAATTGATTTGATTATTGGACCTTTTGAGGCTCTCTTTTTCAATAAGTAATGGGTTAAGAGGCTGAATACCTGGAGAGAAGATAAATATCTACCAGTATTGTCGATAACTCCTATCCTGTCACCATCCCCGTCGGTTGCTAAACCTATTGCGTGCCCCCCTTTTAACACCGTGTCTCGTAATTGCCTTAGGTTTGGGCCGATAGGCTCTGGTTTGCGAAGGCCTGGGAAAGAGGGATTTTCAGTTGCATGTATTTCTTCAATCGTGTCCTGATATTCTGAAAGTAACGATTTTATATACCCTATTGCAGCCCCGTACATTGAATCTACAGCGATGTTCATTGGGTATCTCTTGATCAAATCAAAATCAATTAGGTTCTTTACGTGATTCAGGTAACTTATTTTGGGGTCAAAATATTGTAATAGACGAAGTTTTTTAGCTTCTTCTATCGTAATCATCTTTGGACTTCTTTTCTGAGATACCAGGGCCTCTATATTGTTTTCAATTTCACTAATCACTTCTACTGGAGCCGATCCACCATATTCAGATTTCACTTTAAACCCATTCCATTCAGCGGCGTTATGACTGGCGGTAATTATTATTGCTCCTGCTGTTTTCATATTGGTCACGTTGTAACTGATTACAGGTGTTGGGGCAAAATTAGTGGATAGGAAAACTGGTATATTGTTTGCGGCCAATACTCTTGCTACATCATGACTGAAAGTTTTTGATCCCAGTCTTGTATCGTAACCGACGATTATGCCTTTTGAATGGAGATTTCTATTAGACAGGTAGTCTGCTACTGCTTGAGCGCATAGTTTTACGTTCTCAGAGGAGAAATCTTCACCTATTATCGCTCTCCACCCATCTGTACCAAACGCGATATTTGGAGATGACACTTTTCCCTCCTTAACCTAAACCTAAGAGCCCCTTGTTCGCTGAATTATAAAAAAGCTAGTCTAATCTCAGATATATTTAGAAACGTTTTCTTTTATTAGACGTATATTGTTTTGTACTATATTTTCAATAGAATCCATATTGGGATTGGGAATTGGATCGTCTTCTAAACGATTAATCCCATATTCGAGACTATATTTTTCGGGTATGTGGTTTGGCAATGTTAATCCCGCCATCGTCGCATAATCTAACGCCCAACTTCTTGCTACTGCAGATAAATCATAACCACCTCCACCTAAGGCCAGCAACTTCCCTGGAGTTAGCTCTATGATTTGTTTCACGATACGATTATGACCTTGGCTTGTTAGAGAAAGTTGTGACAATGGATCGTTGAAATGAGTATCTATACCTAATTGTGCTACTAGTACTTGTGGATCATATTTTTTTATTATATCTGGTACCAGTTGGTTGAATGCATCAAAATATGTCTCATCGTTGGTTGCCGGTGGTAATGGTAAATTAATTGAGTAGCCTGCTCCTTTTTCTTCCCCAATTTCCTCTGGACCCCCAGTACCAGGGAATAAAGTATCGCCCGACTGATGTATTGATATTGTCATTACTTTATCTGTCTCATAGAATGCGTTTTGAACCCCGTCTCCATGATGCGCATCTATATCTATATAAGCGATTCGTTCAACACCTTTTTGGAGGAACGCTTGGATAGCAATTACTGCATCATTAAAAATGCAAAATCCAGATGCATAGTCGCTCGCGGCATGATGATATCCTCCACCAGCGTTAAAAGCCAATTCGACAGATCCATCTAGGATGGCATCAACCCCTGTCAAAGATGCCCCGACTGCTAGCGCGGCGGCTTCGTACATCCCTGTAGATATTGGGTTATCACCCCAATCGCTGAAACCGTATCTATGCTGCCTTTCTAAATCATCTCCATTGCTGAATGCACCAACCGCCTCAATGTAATCCCTAGAATGAAAAGTCATTAACTCATAAGGAGAGGCTATTCTAGGCTCCAAAATATTTGCAGATCCGTTTGAGAATACGTTATACGACTGTAGTAATTCGTAAACAAGCCTAAGTCGCATAGGCCTGAGGACATGATCTTCTCTTAATATGTTTTTTGTTAGCTCTTCGCTATAAATAAAACTCGTTTGCATGATGTTAGCTGTAGTTGGCTACGTTCGCAGAAAGGTCAAGTTTCGTTAAAGGGTCCGACATGCTAGTTTCGTAAACACTTGTTTGTTCAGTGGCGAAACCATCAATATAAAAAACGATTTTTTCGTCTAAGAAACCAACGTCAATTGGAGGCCCTATCTTTAGGAAGGAATACTTGCCTTCCGTAGTCACTACCGATTCTGAAATATAATTATCGATTCTGGCGTAAATTAGGGTTCCATCTTTTACCGCTACCCCATTAATACTAGCGTTTCCCGAGAAAAATGAAGGAAATGGGGGAGTGGTTGCCTGAGAGAATCCCTCTTCTAATATATCTTCTGGCGTAGTTGGTTTGTATATTTTTGATCCTAGAGACATTTTATCTATTCCCGCACCTACAATTGTAGAAACCGTGCCGCCTAGCGGATCTGTTATAACCCCGATAACTTTATTCGTTGAATCCAGGACTGCTCCCCCTTCGAAAGAAGGATCAAGGGATGTATTGAGCTGTAAAGTAGATATGTTGTTTTCTAGAGATCCCGATAACACTGTGGTTTCAAATTGTGTTTGGTAGCCAACTGGGCATGAAGTGCACCCACTTCTCACTACGCGAACTTTTGAACCTGGAGGGAAAATTGTGTCGTCTGATAGTTCTAAGTATTCATATGTATTTGGCTGAGTTACTTGTACAACCGCAATTTCTGAAAATTCACTAAATCCTATGATTTCTCCTCCAACTGCTTGGAAATCACTTCCTACTATCGTGACAGCTGTGGTTGATTTATTGACGATAGTTGATGTTAGTACCAAACCATTTTCACTAATCAAAAACCCACTCGATGGTAGGAAAGTACCTGTGATTCCGACTATTTCGTTTCCAGATAGGGGCTTCTGTTTGGGCGCTATCACTTCCTCTTTTTTGGGTGGGGCGGGCTTCGGGGTTTCCTCTTCTTTCTCATCAGCGGATGTATCAGCTTTATCTTCCTCTTCTATTTTTTCATTTTGAGGAACTACCTCGGGTTCTTCCTTTTCTGATTTCTCTTCACCACTATCGTACTTGGGTGTTTCGAGGGTGTTCTGTGGGGTTTCGGAGGGTATCTGTGGAGGGGGTTCGTAAATAGCTGTAGAACTTGATTGGCAACTAAAGGAACCAATAATTACGCCTATAGCTATCAACGGTAGGAAAATATTTATATACTTCATATTATTATCGATCACCGGGCAAAATGTTATGCATGGATCATTTATATCAGAAATTTGTAGGAAAGCGTACCGCAACAAGTGAATAGTTAACTATTATGAATGAAAATAAACTATCAAATGAAGCATTCACTATATTGGTATTAGGGGGCTCTGGTTTTATAGGTTCAAATACTGTGAAACAGTTAAACAGTCAAACTGGGCGGCAATATAAATTGAAGGTATTATCGAGGAATTGCCCTAAGGAAAATAATTTTGGAGTTGAATATATACGAGGGGATGTTAAAAAAATTGGAAGCCTTGATTCTGCAATGAAGGATGTCGATGTCGTGATCAATGTTGTGGGTATTCTTCGTGAAACGGCTGATCAAACATTTGAGAACGTTCACGTTCAAGGTACTACTAATATTATCAAGGCCTGTAAGAATAATCGTATAAAACACCTTATTGTCGTCGGGGGCATTCGTCCAGATCCTGCACTAAAAGATCGTTTTACGGTATCCAAGGTACGTTCGGAGCGGATAATACGCGAGAGTAACTTACCTTTTACAATTCTGCGTTCGTCGATGGTTTTTTCACGCAACATCGAATCAGGAGTTTTGGGGAGAATTTCTCAATCTCTAGAGAAATTAAAACCCTTGTCTGTATTACCCAACGGAGGGACAGGAACATTCCAGCCAATTTTCATAGATGACCTCATTGATTGTGTTAAATTTTGCATTGAAAAAAAAGATCTTGTAATTGGTAACACTTACGACATCGCTGGATTTGACGTTTGGACTTATAAAATGTTGGTTAAACTAGTCCAGAATGTGGCAAATATTAGGACGATAGATATTAATTTGAAAGCAGGATTTATTTTTCCTTTAGTATCAATCATGTCTCAGATTTTCCGTAATCCATTGGTTACAGTCAACGAACTTAGGCAAATCCTTCTTGATAATCGGGTCGAGGACAATGATTTGACTAAAATTTTTGGAGTGAAACATACAACCCTTCGTAAGGAACTTTTTGAGTAAATAGTTGGGACAAAGTAAGCACTAATTATGGATGAGTTAACTGAAAATAACCTAGAGGAACCAAAGAGGAAATTAGTATTAAATTTCAGAGCGAGGATTGCTCTAGGCGGAATTTTGTTTGCCACTGTTTTAATCTCAGGAGGTTTTTTCTTAGGATATGCCGATGAGCTTGGAGGCTGGGGTTATTTCGGCGCATTTTTTATTAGTTTGATATCTAGTGCAACTATTATCTTTCCGTCTCCAGGAATCCTGTTAGTCATGCAGATGGCTAACACATTAGATTGGGTGTTGTTAGGATGTGTGACTGGTGTAGCAGGTGGCTTGGGTGGCGCGACTGCGTATGCGTTTGGGGCCATTAGTAGGGGTCAAATATTTAGAGGAGTTATAGGACGGTTTATAGATCGTATCTTTGCAACAAGGATAGGAGTAGCTCTATTAATTGTAACCAATTTTATTCCCCTTGCTGGGGGTGATGCGTTAAGCATGGCCGCAGGTGTTTCAAAATTTCCGTTTAAAAGATATCTTACTTACGTGACAGTAGCTACAACGGTTCGTATGCTAGTGTTAACTTATATTGGATCGATTGTGGAAGTAATGGAATTTAGTGATATCGAGGGTTACATTCTGGAAACGTTCAGAGAATTAATGAACGGTCTAGTATAATTGTTATCGGAGGGTTCAGTTTTGAGAATTGTTGTTGGGGCAGACCACGGTGGGTTTCATCTTAAACAAGATTTAGTTAAATGGTTAAAAGAAGAAGGCCACATTGTTGAAGATATCGGTGCTCATGAATATGATCAATACGATGATTATCCAGATTTTGCGATAAAAGCTGCCAATAAAATAAAAGATGGTAGCGTTAACAGAGGTATTGTCATTTGTGGAAGTGGTGTGGGGGCTAGTATTGCTTCGAATAAAATAAAAGGTATTCGTGCGTCTGTATGCCATGATTCTTACTCGGCTTCTCAGGGGGTTGAGCATGATGATATGAACGTATTATGTATCGGGGCAAGGGTGATAGGGTATGAATTGGCGAGACTGGTTGTGGAATCCTTTTTGAATTCTAGCTACTCCGGTGGTGAGCGTCATCAAAGACGTTTGGATAAACTGATCGATCTTGAAAACTAGTAAGAAATACCTAGTTTTGTCAGTTAGTAATCTCGACTAAATTCGGTGGTTTTGCTAGCAATAAAATAAGCCCTGCAAACAGAAAACCAACAGCGAAAATGCGGAATATCGCTTCATAACTGCCGGTAGCGTCAAAAATTAAAGTAGTAGTGAGTGGGCCCATAGCGTTCATAAGCATCTGTACAGGCGTGGTAACTCCTCTGATAGCACCTTGGGATTCCCTTCCGAAATAATCTGCCCACACCAGTTGCTGTAGCATAGGGATACCGCCCCAAGGAATGCCATGAGCAAAGGCGAATATATAAGCGGTTCTGACGTTATTAACAAAACTTAGCAATCCTATCCCTAGTGATACGGTGATAATTATCCCAGACATTAGGAATCTCACATGGATTTTTTCTGCTAAAAATCCTACGAGTAATCCTCCAGCAGCACTAATTAGCGCCCATGTCGTCATTACACGTACAGCGGTATCTGGATCTATGCCTTGATCAGTAAAAAATGGAAATAGGTTAAAATTGATCCCAGCACCACCATAATAGAGAGAACTAGTAGCAAAAAGAATAAAATAAAATGCAGGTGTTCGCATTGCCTGCTTTCGATCTAAAGACAGATCTAGCTTACTAGATGCCCTTTCATTCTCCGTATTACCATCTACCCTGTCAGTGTTTCCATCTGGTACTAACCCTAGATCCTCAGGGCGCCTCCGTAAGAATAAAATTGTGGGAATTAATGTAACTGACCAAGTAAGAATACCTAGCCCCATTGCACCGACTCTCCAACCGTATCCAGATATTAGAGTTTGGACATACAGCGGCATGAAAGAATTGCCTATCCTGGTTCCAGTTGAGGCAAGCGCTTGCGCTCTTCCTCTTCTATCGATAAACCATTTGGATATTACTACCCCAACAGACATAGCAATTACTCCGCTTACGATGGTTCGCATAGATATGATTACCCCATAAAAATGCCATAGCTCTTGAATAAAAGAGAGGCCCAGAATTGCCCACCCAATAAAGAAAAAGGCCAGAAAAAGTATCCAGCGAGGGCCAAATTTGTCCAATAAAGGACCTACTACTATTGAGAAAAATCCTCCCGAAATAGTGCCTACAGATATAGCTCCAGCGAATGTCGCTCGAGACCATTCGAATTCAGCTGTGATCGGTTTAAGAAATATACCCAGTACCGGATTGAAAGATGCTGTTTGGGCCATCGTGACGATAGCCATAGTTATTACTATCATCCATCCGTAGAAGAAAGGTAACTTTTTTTGCATAAATCTTATTAATATCCCCTTCACAATTTGTAGAAATTATCTTGTAGCGAGGCTTAGTTATTTTAGTTAATTAACTCGTTAGAGTTAGAGTTATTTGGTAGTCTATACTATATAAACTCAGAAAGGTGGCCTTATAAATCGAATGTCTGCTAGTAATGTCTTTTTTTTGGTCAATTTGATAGGTGGGATAGCAGTTCTGGGAGGATACGCTTATTATTTGGCGGTGAATCCAGAACATAGGGCATTTTTGTGGGGTGGTGTTCCCGGCGAATGGCAGCCATATATTGTCGTATCAATGTTTGTCGCTGCTGCTGGTTATTTGTGGTTCTTCGCATATATAGTTTTTTCTTCTGGCGATTCAATAACTCCCCTTCGAGGATTGTTCGACATGAAAATAATTATAGGTCTGGTCGCTTTATTCCTCTTGATGGCTTCTCTTTGGATTCCGTTGACGATGAATATGATTGTGTCCCACGATGAGACGAGGTGGTTTTCTGTTCAATTTGTTCTTTGGGGAGCTGCAATTGCAGCTATATTGATAACCGTTTGCGTAATTACTTCAACCAACGTTGAAAACCCCGTACAGCATTGGTTTGCTGTTGCCGGAATTGGGTACCTCACTTTTCATTGCACTGTATTGGATGCAATGTTATGGGTTAGTAAATTCTCATTACCTTAGGAGGAAAACCAACATGAATTTAGAGCTTCAAGGAAAAGTGGCAATTGTTACAGGTGGGAGTAAGGGTATAGGAAAATCCATTGCCCAGCATTTATCTGAAGAAGGGGTCAAAGTTGTTATTTGTGCCCGAGATGAAAACGTTCTTGAATCTACCGCAAAAGAGATTTCAGAGCAGACAGGGGGTGATGTTTCTGCGGTGCGTGCGGACATGACGAGTACACTGGATGTCGAAAATTTGATCGCGGAAACTATAAAACAATACGGTCGAATTGATATTCTTGTAAATAATGCTGCCATGGTTGGCGGCAAAGTTTCACCCAACATATCTGATGCTACTGAAAAAGACTTAGTCGAAGATATTGATACGAAAATTGTGGGCTATTTTAGGACCATAAAGGCTGTTGTACCTCATATGCAAAATCAGAAATGGGGCAGAATTATCAATATTGGTGGTTTAAGTGCACGGCAATCAAGCTTTTTCGGCCTTCGAAATTCTGCTGTAGTTCATATGACAAAAACGCTTTCTGATCAATTAGGCCCTGATGGAATAACCCTTAATGTGGTGCATCCAGGATCAACCGCTACCGATACTGTATTGACTCGCCAAAATAATAGAGCTGAGGAACAAAATATATCGGTGGAAAAGCTGCAGGAAATTAATGCTGAAAGAGTAGCAATAAGGAGAATTATTCAACCGGAAGAGTTGGCTTATATTGTCTGTTTTCTAGCTTCTCCGAAAGCTGAAAGCATCACTGGAGAAAGTATTGCAGCGGGAGGCGGTTCACTAGGGGCTGTTTTCCATTAAATAGGGCTTTATTTGACTAACTTTGGTCTCGAGGGATTATAACTGATCATGGATACCGTATATGGATATATTTTGTAATAAACCCTAAATATGGTATGTTCATCTTGTAGCCCGCCCCTTTGGCGGTGAATTGGAGGTTGTATGACTGTAAAGAGTTTGACCGGGTGGCAGCTCATTCTGGGCCCACTAGGAATATTTGTAACTTGGATGCTTGTGGCTCCTTTACTTGGCTTGGATGGGGAGGGCGCTGAAGGTCTCCAGCAAGCGATAGATAACCCTCTTGGGTATAATTTAGTGGGCGGGCTTTCTGCTCTATCAATGGTAGCAATGCTGGTTGGTTCGGCAATGTTAGCGCGTTCGATCTATGGAGGCGGAGGGCCAGGTGCTGCCTATGCAGGGGTCGCTCTATTCCTATTTCCTGCTATTTTAGCGGTAAATATGTCGCAAATGGGCTTGAATGTTGGCGCTGTAGCCGTCGCATCGGCTGAATCTGCAACCCTGAACCTTATCAGCGATCAAATAACTGCGGCGATGCCTATGTTTTGGGGATTAGCTTTTATTACGCTTGGAGCTGGACTTACTTTAGAGAAGAAACTTTTGGATGGTAGAGCCGGATGGCTTGTGCTGTTGCTGGGACTAGTTATGGTTTCAGGAATGTTTTGGGATAATGATGCAGCTGGCAATATCATGTGGCTTTTATTTACATTGGTTCAAGTTGGATTGGGTGTTCTAGTTCTTCGCAGCGACGAGTAGTTAGTAATATTAATTCGTTTGTGAATAACGCTTAAGATGTTCCAACATCTTAAGTACAGGTAAATATAATTTGAGAGGTGAAATATGGAATCTAAAATGCAAACAGGAGTTTTACTGGTTTTGGGTCCAATAATCGCATTGATTGGTTGGATGGGTTTTTATCCTCAAGCGGAAGGTCCTGCTGAAATTGCCAAAGCTTTGATGGATGATCCAACTATGGGAACTATTGGGACTTTATTAGGATATACCGGTATGATAACCATAATGTTGGGTTTACATTACTTTACTTCGCGTCTGGCAAATTCTGGTAGCAACGGAGCCAGTTATGCTAGCGTTCCGAGTAAACTTTTTCTTGTGATGATCGCGTTCTTTATTAGTGGTGTAGGCTTAGAATTAGCTACGATCCAAGCTGATTCCCTGAGTCAAGGCCAATTGTACCAAGAAATTACCTTTGCAATGGGTGGAGGATTTGGATTGGTAGTAGGTGGAGGCCTTTTGTTGACAGCAGCTTCAGTGATTCTTAGCAAGAGTTATCATCTCTTGGTTGGAGCCATATTTGTACTGCCGGGAATAATATTACCAATATCGTTCTTGACGCAATCCGGACCTAACGATCCTATTAGCATGGCTTCTTGGATGTCATTGATGTTCGGCCTTGTGGCCATTGGTATATTGGATATTCGAAGTGCGCGGCAAGAAAATGGTTAATTAAACATATTGGTTTAAGGAGGATAACCTCCTAAATGATAAACGAATATACAGAAAAAGATATTACCAATATCTTGAATGTGATTAACGATGCAGCCTTGAAATACAAGGGTGTGATTCCCGAAGATTCTTGGCACGAACCCTACATGACTGACCAAGAGTTGAAAAACGAATTTGTGAGTCATGTGCGTATGTTTGGGTATTCTATAAATGATGTGCCGATCGCTGTGATGGGAATACAAGAATTAGGAAATGTTACCTTAATTAGGCATGCGTATGTACTTTCTGGTCACCAAGGAATGGGAATTGGAAGATCCTTATTAGAATATTTGTTTCAGATGAACAGGAGTGCCAGATTGCTTGTTGGTACATGAGAGGGTGCTACGTGGGCGGTTAGGTTTTATTTAAATAACGGTTTTTTCCTTCATAAAAGACAGGAAATCGATCAACTATTGAAAAAATATTGGGAAGTCCCTGCGCTACAAATGGAAAATTCGGTTGTGTTAGAAAAGATAATAATTTGACCTAAATCTTCGATTTATACTTCAGTAATTTATTTGTACCTACTCACAGAGCTGTGGTTCGTGGAGGCTCATCTACTATAAGGGCGTTGCCAGAAAATGTAGAGTATCCATAGTAAGACGGTTACGGTAGCAAAAATACTTCCAGTGAGACTATATAGGCCCCAAGGTATTCCAATAAAAATCCCTAGTTTTGATATGATTTTTAACCAGTGAGAAAGTTCTTTTTTCATATACGAATATTACCCCGATGATTTCTTCTTGTTTAACGAAGTAAAATCTTTTCCAACTTAAACAACTGTAGTTGGTGGAGCCGAGGGGGCTCGAACCCCTGACCCCCTGCTTGCAAAGCAGGTGCTCTCCCAGCTGAGCTACGGCCCCGATAGTATTCAGTATGTTTAGATTATATTATATATTCTGGTCAATGTGATCTAATATTCAGTATAGGTTACAGAATTTAACATATTGAATACGAAATTGGGTTATTTATTGGAGGTATTAAAATGTGGGAATTGTCTTTCCCCCCCCTCTTACAAGTATTGTTCGCTTCGATGCTGCCGATAGGGGAACTTCGTTTAGGTATACCTTTAGGTATAATTGGCCTTAACTTACATTGGGTTCCTGTATTTATCACGAGTCTTATAGGAAATCTTATACCAGTGTTACCCATTCTAATCGTGCTAAATTGGGTTCCCAGAATAATTCCTCATTTGCCTTCCTGGGTGAATAAATTGTGGGTATTCCAAAATCGAAGAGTGATTCTGGTGCATGAAAAATATTCAAACTATGTTTCGGTAAATAATGCAGGAACCAAAAATTCAATCATTCTTATTCTGTTAGTCGCGATACCATTGCCTTTTACGGGGGTTTGGACTGGATGCTTCGTGGCATGGATGCTGAGACTTGATGTAAAACAGGCTTTTCCTCCAATTGCACTCGGAGCGGCAATTGCTGGTGTAATTGTTACAAGCCTGGTTCTGGGCCCTTTTGAGTGGTTAAGCAATATTGTACTAATTGAAACATAGGGGTTTACTCAGAGGCTAACGTTCTGCAGTCGCGCCACAGTATCTATGTCTTTATCACCACGGCCACTTAAATTAATAACCATAATATCTGATTTATTTAATGTAGAAGCTAATTTAGTTCCAAATATTATTGCGTGCGATGATTCAAGCGCTGGGATAATGCCCTCAGATTCAGATAGCAACTGGAATCCTTCTAAGGCTTCTTCGTCAGTAACACTCGTGTACTCGGCCCTTCCAATATCTTTGTAGTATGCGTGCTCTGGGCCGACTCCAGGGTAGTCTAAACCCGCTGATATGCTGTGAGTTTCTATTACTTGGCCCCATTGATCTTGCAAAAGCATTGAGTACGAGCCATGTAGAACTCCCGGAGTTCCTGCGACCAAAGTTGCCGCATGTGCTCCTGACTCTATTCCCGAGCCTCCTGCTTCTACACCGATAAATTTTACGCTTGTATCTTTTTCGAAAGGGTAGAACATACCGATAGCGTTGCTACCTCCTCCCACACATGCGATCAAGTAATCAGGGAGTTCGCCTTCAAGTTCTCTCAGTTGCTCCTTAATCTCTTCTCCAATAATTTTTTGGAAGTCGCGAACCATCGTTGGGTATGGGTGTGGACCGACTACGCTTCCAATCAAATAATAGGTGTTTGAGACATTTGTTACCCAGTCACGCATTGCTTCATTTACAGCATCTTTCAAAGTCTTTGAACCACTGCTTACAGGTATTACATTAGCTCCTAATAGCTTCATTCTGAAAACGTTTGGGGCTTGCCTTTCAATATCTTCTTCTCCCATATAAACATGGCATTCCATTCCTAAAAGCGCACATACGGTCGCTGTTGCAACGCCGTGTTGGCCGGCTCCTGTTTCAGCAATGATACGGGTTTTTCCCATTCTCTTAGCCAATAATGCTTGCCCTAAAGCATTGTTAATCTTATGAGCTCCAGTATGTGCCAAGTCTTCTCGCTTTAGGTATATCGTCGCACCACCTGCTTTTTTTGTAAGAGTTTTCGCAAGAGTTAATGGAGTTGGACGACCAGCATAGGTTTTGGAAAGTGAATCCAGCTCAGATAGAAATCCTGGATTTTGACTTGCACTCAAATAGGCTTCTTCAAGTTCCGAAATCGCTGACATCAATGTCTCAGGGACGAACTTCCCTCCAAAACCTCCGAAGCGATCATTCGACCCTACTTTATCTTTTTGTTTCATGAGTATAGTTGTTCTCCTATTTATGATTCTATTACTGGTATTCAAAAATGTAAAAAGGATTAAAATAGCTCAGCTTCATTTTCTATAAATTTGCTTTCCTCGCCTCGTAGATGAATCTTGCTATTTTATTTGGGTCTTTTTTCTTATTTGTTTCTACGCCGCTCGAAACATCTACTCCCCAGGGTCGTACATCGTTGATAATTCCTGCAATATTGTCTGGTGTGAGGCCGCCCGCCAATATACAAGGGTAAGTTTGAGTTATCATTTTCGCGGTATTGAAATCCATTGACGCCCCTGTACCTCCAGGTTGCCCCTCTACTAGAGGTTCAATAAGAGCCATTGCTTTTTTCGACTCCGCATATTCAAATACTGGCTCTAATGTTGTTCTAATTTCTGTCTCGCTTGCGGTTGAGGGTATCCTTTTTGCGATGATCAATGGTCTTTCTATTGAAGCCCAGTATTCTTTGTCCTCATTTCCATGAAGCTGGACCATATCCAGATCTAAATTTTCTGCTATGGAGTTAACTTCTGCGACTTCTTGGTCTACAAATACTCCCACGACGGGTGGTGTTGGTTCTTCTGTATCTCTAAAAGCGGTAAGCATTTCTGCAGCTTTTTCTACTGCAATTTGTCTCCATGCATCTGCAAATATAATTCCTAATAGATCAGCTCCGCTTGCTGTTGCAATTTGTAAATCTTCCAGGCTGCGATTCCCACACATCTTAATTATGACATTCATTAAATTAGGTACTTTCTCTAATATCTGGAAGGTTGTCTGTAAGGTCGCTGATGAGGTTCTGTTGTTCTTCGATTAATCCGTTTCTTGGGTCATTAATATTGCTTAATTCCTCTATTAAAGTTGCTCGATTTTCAGATGTAATTAAAGATTCACCAACTAGTATTGCATCTGCCCCTGCTGCTCTAACGTTTCTGGCATCTAGCGAATTGTTAATCCCGCTTTCTGAGACGACAATTGTATTTTGGCCGACGCGTGGCGCTATACCGGATGTAACACTTAAGTCTGTTTCGAATGATTTTAAATCACGATTATTTATTCCTAATAATCGTGGGTTTAATTCTTGTACTCTAAAGAATTCCTCTTCCGAGTGAACTTCGATGAGTGAAGCGATCGATAGGGAACTAGCCAACTCTTGGAATTCTAATATTTCATCATTTGTTAGGCACACTGCTATCAATAGAATGGCATCAGCACCCCAATACCGTGATTCATATATTTGGTATTGATCAACGATAAAATCTTTTCTTAATACAGGGATGTGATTTATGTGGGCGACGTTTGTTACCGTTTTTAGGTCTTCTAAAGAACCTCTAAAAAATGGATTATCGGTCAACACCGATATTGCCGTAGCTCCATGGTTTATGTATAGAGTGGCCAAATCTTCAACATCAAGGTTTTCGTCAAGAATCCCTTTCGATGGCGAAGCTCTTTTTATTTCTGCAATCAAATGCAGCTTGTCTTTTCGGAATGCTTGGTAGAAATCTATAGGAGATGGAAGATCTTTTATCTTATTTATTAATTCAGATTCTGGGACAAGCGAACGCCTTGAATCTAAGTCGAGCTTAGTTCTCGGTATGATTTTATCTAGGTAACTATCTGTAGTCATTATTAAACCTATTTATATTATCCTAAACATTTGATCTTATATAAACAAGATGGGTACAATGTGAGTCTTACTGAGAATTCCATTAGAAGAATTTCCTCATTAAATGACACTAAGCCCTTATACTTTAGCATATGGTGGGATATATGATTGATGCACATACTCATGTTTTCCCGGACGAGATTGTAAAGAATCCCGCCGGATACTTTTCCTTGGATTCTGAATTTGAACTGCTTTATAGCAAACCTGGCACGAGAATTGATAATGGTGACCAATTGATACAATCTATGAAGAATTCAAAAATTTCAAAAAGTATAGCTTGTGGATTTGGTTGGGCTTCAAATGAACTATGCGTACTTGGAAACAACGCCATCATAAGTTTGGTTAATAAGGCACCAGAGAAAATTATCGGTTTCGGTACTGTTTCGTTTGCCGAATCTTTTGAAGATGGACTAGCGGAAATTCATAGATTGTCTAAACAGGGTATAAGAGGCATTGGTGAAATCCGGGCTGAAAAACAAGGTTTTTTTAATATCACCGATGAAGAATATAATAAGTTAGCGGAAACTCTTATTGAAAATAAACTAATACTTCTTCTTCATGTATCTGAACCTGTAGGTCATCAGTATCCCGGTAAAAAGGGGGCAAAACTAGAATTTATTGAAGCCCTTTTGATTAAATTAGAGGGCGTTAATATGATTCTAGCTCATGGAGGTGGAGGCTTACCTTTTTACTCTTACATGCCTGAAGTCAGAGACTATCTAGATAAAGTTTGGTTTGACACCGCTGCATTTCCATTTCTCTACGATAACGATATTTTAAGAGGGCTGATTAGTACCGTTGGGTCCGATAAGATCATTTTTGGATCTGATTTCCCATTAATACCTCAAGAGAAAGTTATTTCGTATATTGAAGGATCGTCCATAGACCAAGATGATAAGAGGAAAATTTTTTGTGATAATTTGAATGATTTGTTGGAAAATAATACATTTGTAGGCTAGAGGTGTGAGTATGTTGAGGAAACACTATGTTTATATTGCTGCTATGGTAGGTGCATAAATCAGTATGTATTATCCAGATCTTGAAAAATTCAAAACCCTTGCAAGCGAAGGCAACATCGCTCCAATTTATAAGGAGATTCCTGCAGATATGGAAACTCCTGCGACTGCTTATCTCAAAGTCGCGCACGAAGGGCCGTCTTTTTTGTTGGAAAGCGTCGAGGGTGGTGAGAGGTTAGCGCGATACAGTTTTATTGGTACTCTGCCAAGTAAAGTGGTTAGTACTGGAAAATCCACAGATCTAGGAAGTGTTGACCCGCTAATCCAAGTAGAAGAAGCGCTGTCGGGCCTGAACCCAGTTCCTGTTGAAGGTTTGCCAAGGTTTTTGGGCGGTGCAGTTGGCTTTATAGCCTATGATGCTGTTCGGCATTTCGAGCCAAGGCTCAATCCTAACGTTAACGACGACCCTATGGGGGTTCCTGAATCAATATTCATGCTCACCGATACAATATTAATTTTTGATCATGTTAAACATGTTATAAAAGTCGTAAGTGACGCTCGATTGGACGGTGATATTGATCAAAATTATAAAGATGCCATTTCGAGAATTGATTTATTGGTAGAACGACTTAGCTCAAGTAATATTTTTGATAATAAAGGGTTAAACCCAGGCGAACCCACCAATTATAAAAGCGAAGTGGAGTCCAATCACTCAAAAGAAGATTACATGTCTCAGGTAGAAGACGCACGTAAATTAATTGAGTCTGGGGAGGTAATTCAAGTAGTTTTATCACAAAGACTAAGCCGTAAAACCTCTGCAGCTCCTTTCGATATTTATCGTGCTTTGCGTGCTTTAAATCCCTCGCCTTATATGTATTATTTGGATTTCAATGATTTCCATATTATTGGTTCTTCCCCTGAGACATTGGTCCGCGTTGAAGATGGTATTGCCACATCTGATCCTATTGCAGGGACTAGGCCGAGAGGATCTAATAACGAAGAGGACGAACAATATGCCGAAGATTTGATAAGCGATGACAAAGAGAGAGCAGAGCACGTCATGCTAGTTGATCTTTCCAGGAACGACATTGGTAAGGTTAGTGAGGCAGGAACAGTTAAAGTTGAAAAATTTATGGAAATCGCCCGTTATTCCCATGTTATGCATATAGCTTCTCACGTTTCTGGGAAATTAAAGAATGACATGACCTCTTTCGATGCCTTACGATCATGCTTTCCTGCCGGTACACTTTCGGGAGCTCCTAAAGTTAGGGCAATGGAGATAATTGGAGATAAAGAGCCCCACGCAAGAGGTCCGTATGGGGGCGCTGTTGGTTATTTTAGTCACTCTGGTAATATGGATATGGCAATATGTATTAGAACTGTTGTTATGAAAGATGGCGTTGCTACGGTTCAGGCAGGGGCAGGGTTGGTTTATGATAGTGTTCCTCAAACAGAATTTGAGGAGTGTTTGCATAAAGCAAGAGGTATGATGAGTGCAATCGATCATGCAGAGGAATTTACTAATGATCGCGTTCGTGAGGCTAAAACATAATAATGATTTTTTTGCTAGATAATTATGATAGTTTCACGTATAACGTGTACCAATATTTATCCCAACTGGGCGCTGAAATCACCGTTGCTCGTAACGATCAAATCACGATTTCTGAAATAGAAGATATGTCTCCGGAAAAAATTGTTATTTCTCCTGGGCCATCAAACCCCGATAATGCGGGTATTTCTAATGAAGTTGTAGAGTATTTCGCACCTAAAAAAATACCTATACTAGGTATATGCTTAGGCCATCAGTGTATAGGTCAGGTATTTGGCGCAAATATAGCGAGTGCTGGTGAAATTATGCATGGTAAAACTAGCTTAATTCACCACGATGAGAAAGGCGTATTCAAGAATTTACCTAATCCTTTTGAGGCAATACGGTACCATTCTTTATCTGTGCATTCTGAACAATTATCTGATGATGTCGAGGTAACGGCGTGGACCGATAATGGAGTTGTTATGGGTGTACGACACAAGGATTATCCTCTTGAAGGCATTCAATTTCATCCAGAAAGTATAATGACACCTTCCGGTATGGAATTACTTAGTAATTTTCTCACTAATTGAACGAGTTATCACTTCTTATATGTATACATTATTAGAAAATATAGAGGTAGGAAAAATTTATGATTAGAGAAGCGCTTACAAAAATTGTTTTGGGTGATGATTTGTCCCAAAACGAGGCTTCTGAAGTAATGAAAGAAATTATGGAAGGTGAAGTCACTCCGAGTCAACTAGGAGCATTTTTAACTGCACTTAGGATAAAAGGCGAAACAATAGATGAGATTTCAGGTCTTGCGAGCACGATGAGGGAAATGTCAGTTACGGTAGATATCGAGTCACCTGAAGAACTTTTGGATGTAGTTGGGACAGGAGGAGATTCTTCAGGTAGTTTTAATATATCTACAGCAGCGGCAATTGTAGCAGCAGGAGCAGGGCAAAGGAGCGCCAAACACGGCAATCGGGCTGCGAGTTCTTCTTCTGGTTCCGCTGATGTTCTGGAAGCTTTGGGGGTAAAAATTGAATTGGGCCCAGATTCAGTTGCGCGATGTATTCGTGAAGCTGGAATAGGATTTATGTTTGCACCTCTTTTCCATCCAGCGATGCGCCATGCTGGACCAACTCGGAGAGAGATTGGGTTTAGAACGATTTTCAATATATTGGGACCTTTGACTAATCCCGCCGGTGCAGGGCATCAATTAGTTGGTGTCCCTGAATTAGATTTAGTTGAAACGATAGCTAATGTATTGGGACAATTAGGTACGGAACATTCAATAGTTGTTCATGGTGATGGTGGGCTTGATGAACTTTCGTTGAGCGGCCCATCTTTGATGGTTGAGTATCATAAAGGGCATGTACGTAAAACAGAAATAACGCCCCAGGCGTTGGGCTTAAACCCTGCAAGCTTGGATCAAATTCGTATTGATAGCGTTGATGGGAGCTCCAAAATTATTAGTAATGTTCTAAATGGTGAGCCGGGCCCACACAGGGATATTGTGGTTTTAAATGCAGGAGCTGCACTTTTAGCTGGTGATGCAGTGACAAACTTACAAGAAGGCGTACAAGAAGCGATTAAATCTATTGATTCCTCATCTGCAAGGGACCACCTAGAGAAATTGGTTGAAGTCTCTAATTTAGAATAAGAATTACCTTCGCGTCTTTTGTAAATTTATTGGTAGTGAGCATATAGCTATTTACTAGGGTATTGATTAGCTAAGGGGGATTCTCCTTTTCTTACTCTCTCGGCGGCTATTTCATCTACTTCTTTTTTCCAGTTACGCTTGTAAGGGTCTGAAACACCAAAAGAGAATTCACCAATTTCACTAATACTGATCGTGCCTGTATCGCCATCTTGTAAAGGGCCTAATCCTTGATGGTTGGTTCCACAGGCGATGATATCTCCTGTAAGAAGAGGCGTGACCGATGTAGTGAATTCTATGATTTCGGGTATAGGGTGTTCCATATCATCTGTGTTGTAGTCGTGCCTTAGTTGACCATTCACCCACAATTTAATTGCCAGTGCTTGTGGATCTTTTATTTCATCTTTAGTTACGATACATGGGCCTATGGGGCCAAAAGTTGCGTAAGATTTCCCAAAGAAACTTCCAGCGCCTGAATCTGCTTTACCAATTGCACCTCGAGCAGATACGTCCACAAAAGCGGTATAGCCAAATATGTGATCCATAGCGTTAGCTTGGGTCACTTCATGTGAATCTTTTCCAATAATAATTCCGAGTTCTGCTTCATGGTGGAATATAGGATGTTCCCTTTTAGGTAGGATAACGGTATCGCCAGGACCAACAATAGACTCCGGAGATTTTAAGAATGTATCAATTGGTCTTATAGGTCGTTGAACTCCCTCTTTGTAATTACCGATCATGCATAAAACTTTTCTTGGCCTCGGAACAGGTTGGCGGAGCCTTACGTCGCTTAAGTTTTTACCTTCTCCTGATTCTAACGCGACGTCCAATCCTGGCTTTAATTGTTCGAAATTTTCAATGATGTTTTGGAGCGTCTGTTGTCCATCTTCTACTCTAAGGTCACCTAAAGCAGGAGATATATCAACGACTTCCCCACCCCTCAAAACTCCTGGAACAAATTCATCAAAGAATACTAACTTCATAATTTACTCCTTAACTATGGCAATAATTACTTGGTGTTTAAGGTGTTATACAGATTCTCGGATGTTAAGGGCATCGAATACAACCTGGCGTCGACAGCATCTGCAATAGCGTTTGCTATAGCAGGTGCAGCCATGGCATTTGTATGCTCACCTATCCCTCTAACTTTGTAGTGACCGTGCCCATCGTCGGATTCCAAAGCAACAGTTTGCAATGGGGGTATATCTCTCGATGTTGGTAACTTCATATCAGCAAAAGATGGGTTTGATACTCGGCCGCTTTCGTCGAAAAAGAGACCTTCCATCATAGCTGAGCCAATTGACTGAATGATGCCTCCTTCGACCTGTCCTTGCCATCCTAGACTGTTCAATATACGTCCTGTTTCTTGTACAGCAGTATAATTCAACACAGTAGTCTCTGCTGTTTCTGGATCTACTGAGACGTCAACAATGTGAACGCCAAATCCAGTCCAAGGGCTATCAAAGCCTTGTTCCTCATCGGTTCTCCCGGAAACAGGCTCCCCAACGCGGTCGGCAATATCACCGAGAGATATTTTTTCTGCAGTGTTTGCACCATTTACTAGATGCCCGTCTTCGAAGATGATTTGATCTTCATCCCAACCATTAAACTCAGCCGCTAGCCGTTTGAGGTTGCCTTTCAACTCTTGAGAAGCTCCGAACCCTGCTTCACTATAGACTCTTGCTCCTCTACTCCCTCCAACGCCCATATCCGGAGTTTTCCCTTCACGGGTGGACCAAGGAACTATATCGATCAGTTCAGTTGGTATATCTAACTCTTCTGCGGCTATTTGGGCTAATATTGTAGCTGTTCCAACACCACCATCGAAAAGAGGGTGGTTAATTTCTACTCTCCCCGTGTTAAGCACCTTCATCACGACGTGTGCGGTCGCTCCGATTTGGCTATGGCTGCCGATTGCGATGCCACGACCAACATTTTCTCCTTTTTCTTTATAATAACCAGCAGATTCTGCGGCTTGTCGAAGTGCTTCTTCCGCACGAACATTCTGCCATCCTTCACCGGTAGGGTATTCGTCCCCATCTTTGACTATGTTATGCAGTCTGAATTCCAGCGGATCCATACCAACCGCTTTGGCTAGAACATCCATATGAGATTCTCCTGCAAAATGTGCTTGAGGGTGACCTGGTGACCTAACGAAAGTACATGGAGATGTGTTCGTATACATCTGGTGGGAATTAACTCTAATGTGCTCAATATCATAGGGTCCAACTATCGTTAAGATGCCGGTCATGGCTGGCAAAGGTGCGTATCCGGCATATGCTCCTCCAGCCAAATGAATTTCAGATTCCCATGCAGTGATTGTCCCATCGTTTTTTACTCCCGCTTTCACTCTCATAATTGCAGGATGACGCATTGTCATGTTTTGAAACTCCTCGTCATAATCAGAGGACCATTTGACTGGCATACCAGTTTTCTCCGCTGCCGCATATGTTAGACCAACCATTACGCCTGAAGATTTTCCTCCGAAAGAACCACCTACATAATTAACATTAAAGTTGATATTGTCTGGGTCCAAATCGAATACTCTTGCTAGTTCCTGGTGGGCTCCGTTTGGAGTGTCATTGTTGTTCCAAACTTGTACTATCCCTTCGTCGTCAATATATACAAGGCATCCGTGCGGCTCGAGATAGCCTGGATGAGTTAAGGGTGTTTTGTAGGTGTTTTCGATCACGATATCTGCTTCGTCAAACCCTTTTTGGATATCTCCTCGTTCATGTGATAGACCTGCGTACCTATTCCCAGGAGCGTCCATGGGAGGAGCTCCTACGTAGTTATTATAGTCAGGATGCAGTATTGGAGCATCATTTTGGTGTGCCTCTTCAGGATCAATAATCGCGGGGAGTTCTTCATATTCTACATCTATGAGGGCAACCGCTTCCTGGGCAGTGTCTTCATCTACAGCAACAACCGCCGCTACACAGTCTCCTACTAACCTGACTTCGTCCCAGCAGAGTAGGGGCTGATCCTTGATAACATTACCCGTTAATTTACCTTTAAGATCTTCTCCAGTTAAAACAAGACTAACGCCGGCCATCGATTCTGCTGCAGAGGTATCAATGTTTTTTATCCTTGCGTGAGGGAAAGGACTTCGGAGAACTTTCATCCATAGCATCCCGGGCAATTTAGCATCTAACCCGTAGAACGCTTCGCCGGTGATTTTCTCCGGTCCATCTACTCTTGGTATTGGTTGTCCGATTACCTTGTTCGTCGTCATATTATTATCCCCCCAAAAATTCATATAGGCAGTTGTTTTATACTATGAGTATATGTACATTTCGCTGCCGGCTTATATTCTAACACTTAAGTTACAATTCTTATATTGTTAAAACGTCTGTTAGTGATTTAATCTTAGTTATGGTTTTCGTATAAATACTAAAAATAAAATAATTGAAAAGTTATAATGGCCGCATTGGACATATAAACTGGGAAATATTAATGAATGAAGGAAAAAAAGATAAACCAGTGGACAGATCTAACGATTCTTTATCAAATTCTGAGATGAAACAACATTATTTGAGAATCGCGGAATCTTACGATGAAGAAAATAACGAGGACCATCTGGTTGTTACAGATGCATTGAGAAATTTATCTCGTATCGCGAGGGAAGAATCTGATCCACTCTCTGCTTGGGAGTATTCGCAAAAAGTTCTAAATATAGATGAAAAACTATTAGGGACTGAGAACTCAACGGTATCGGCAGACCTGAATGATCTAGCAAGCGTCTTCCAAGAACTCGGTGACATGGGTGGCGCGAGAGAACATTATGAAAAAGCACTAAAAATTGCTGAATCTGTGGAAGGATCGGAGAACGCTACTGTTGCAACCATATTGAATAATCTTGGTGGCGTCATGCAAGAATTAGGACACACAAAAACTTCGAAAAAATACTTTGATCGTGCGCTAACTGTATTGGAAAGTATACATGGTTCTAGGCACGCTGATGTTTCAGCTGTAGTAAATAATTTGGGAGGACTTGCGCATGAGACAGGTGACTTGGAGGGCGCTCGAGAATTGTACGAGCAAGCATTAACTATTGATGAGGAAATTCTGGGTCCGGACCATCCAAGAGTTGCCGCGGTTACCAATAATTTGGGAGGCATCATGAGGGATTTGGGTGAAATGGAACAAGCAAAAGAATACTATGAAAGAGCGCTAAGGATAGATGAATTAGCATATGGATCTGATAACGCGATGGTGGCAATCCGAGCTAATAATCTTGGAGGTATTTTGCAATATATGGGTGATATTGAGGGAGCAAGGAAGCTTTATAATAGGTCATATAAAATACTTCGTGAGACCCGCGGAGAGACGCATCCCGCCACCCAATTGGCTTGGACTAACTTGGATTCTCTTGTAGACCCTATATGAGTCATAAAATAAAATAGAATAACTTTGGGAGTGATTGGAAATTGTAAGATGACAGAACCTAATCAAAATAAACAGATATTGAATATTGATGAACTTAGGCATATAGCTGAATTGTCCAGAGTTGCATTCACCGAAGAAGAGCTTGCTCTTCTTAGCTCTCAATTGAATGATATATTGAATAGTATAGGTGAGCTTGCACAAGCAGATACTTCAAACGTAGAAGCTACACGTCATATATCGGACGTTTCAAATATCTACAGAGAAGATGTGCCTGCCGAATCCTTGTCTCGTGAACAGGTTCTTGATAACGCCCCGTTATCCCAAGAAGGCTACGTTCGTGTTAGGGGGGTTTTTGATGAAGAAAACTGATGAATTATATGAGATGACAATCAGCGAGGCATCTTTGATGCTTGCTAAGAAAGAAATTTCGTCGGTTGAATTAACTAGTTCAGTTATCGCTCGTATCGAGCAAGTGGAATCTAAAGTAAAGGGTTTTCTCTATATAAATAAGGAAGATGCCATACAGAGTGCGGAAAACGCCGATAAAAGAATAAAAACAGGTGATTTCACTCCTATGACCGGTATACCTGGCGTCATTAAAGATAATATGTGTATTACCGGAGTTCCGACAACATGTGCTTCTAAAATATTGGAGAATTTTGTTCCTCCTTATACTGCGACCGCAGTTCAGAAGTTATTAGATTCCGGGGCAGTCTTACTAGGAAAAGCGAATATGGATGAATTTGCGATGGGGTCATCTACAGAGAATTCAGCTTTTCACGTAACGCATAATCCATGGAATTTACAGAAAGTTCCGGGCGGGTCTTCAGGAGGGTCAGCGGCTATAGTGTCCGCAGGGGAAGGCTTATTTGCGTTGGGCTCAGACACCGGAGGTTCTATTAGGCAGCCTGCTGCTTTTTGTGGTGTTGTTGGAATGAAACCTACTTACGGATTGGTTAGTAGATATGGGTTAATAGCCTTCGCATCGTCTTTAGATCAAATTGGCCCTGTCGGGAAAAGTGTGATGGACTCAGCAATGATTTTAAATGTTGTATCTGGGTATGATCCTATGGATTCAACATCTTTACGATCTTTAGAGAACAACGCTACAGACTACACTGCCACCATAGATCAAGGTGTCTCAGGTATGAAGATTGGTGTTATAAAAGAGATGTTTGGTGATTGGGTTGATGCACCTGTTAACGACGCGGTTACGAAGGCAGTTTCCCAATTTGAGGATATGGGCGCAACTGTAGATTGGGATGTTTCTTTGCCTTCTACGAAATACGCCATGTCTGCATACTATATTCTTGCTCCTTCTGAAGCTTCTTCTAATTTAGCCCGGTATGATGGAGTGAAGTACGGCTATTCTTGGGATGGTGAAGGATCGATGTGGGAGGGAATGGAGAATACCCGAGGAATAGGATTTGGTTCCGAAGTGAAACGTAGAATATTTTTGGGCACCTATGCTCTTTCAGCCGGTTACTATGATGCTTATTATAAAAAGGCTCAGGAAGTACGAACACTGATCAAAACTGAATTCGAGGAAGCATTTAAAAAATTTGATATTCTTGTTACTCCGACAACACCATCACTTCCATTTGAATTGGGGTCTAAAACAAGTGACCCGTTAGAAATGTACAGGAGTGATATGTGCACTATTCCTGCTAACATCGCAGGAATACCTGCAATTAGCTTACAATGTGGCTTTTCTGAAGGATTACCTATAGGATTACACTTGATAGGTGGTGCGCTTTCGGAAGAGAAATTACTAAGAGCGGCCTATTCCTTTGAACAAGCAACCGAGTGGCATAATAGGGTACCTCAAATTTAAGCCATTAAGGAGATTATTATGGAAGAAATACTCCGGATACTTGAAAAAAATTGCCGGACTGACCC
>MDTE01201182.1_pt1 | contig 74368 bp, 68 predicted proteins | sample 811231 | NCBI WGS metagenome assembly MDTE01 (sample SAMN05326651, study PRJNA326480) | marine metagenome | isolation source: seawater | place: Indian Ocean: Red Sea | collected 2010
GCTTTGCTCTTGATTTGATCTCTTGCAGGATGGAATGAAGGCCCAGTTTGCTATTCGAAACTTTCTCGCGAAACGAATCGAGTTGAGCGGACATCTCTCCTCGGGCCTGTTCCTCAGAAATGAGCTTGGCGACTGTTGGCTGTGCCGGTCTCGTCCCTTTACGAGCTGCGTAGACGCGCACGGACCCCCCGTGTGTCGGAATGCGCCGTGCGTGAATGATTTCCATGTCATGCCTGTCCAGCAGATGCTGCAAACTGGCCACGGTGTAGTAACGAAGATGTTCGTGGTAGATCGTGTCGTACTGAACCGTGTCCAAGAGGCTCATGAAATAGTGGGACTCGGAAACGAAGACCCCATCTTCCGCGAGCAGCGCCAGAATCCCTTCGACTATTGAGTGGACATCCTCGATGTGGGCGAACACGTTGGCCGCTGTGACTAATGACGCGGGGCCCACGTTGGACTTCACACGTTCGGCTGTTTCCCGGTTGAAGAAGGCAGATTCAGTCGGTATGCCTGCCGCAACGGCAAGTTGCCCGGCGTCGGTGGGCTCAATGCCTTGAACGGTGTGGCCGCGCGCCTGAAATTTTGATAGGAGCGTCCCGTCGTTCGAGCCGATGTCTACGATAAGGTCTTTTTTATGTAGGGAGAGAAGGTCGGCGCTTTCTTCGGCCAGATTCTCGAAGTTCTCGTGCAAGATCCGGGTCATCCCGCTCGTATAGGGGTACTCAGGCGGAAACAGTATCGCGGGGTCGACAATTAGACCCAGTTGAACCAATCCGCAGTTTCGACAATGTATGAGCTCGGCTGGATAGGATGGCTGCTCATCGGGCCGATCGCCGACCTCGCGCATCTGGTTCACGGGAGGCATGTATCCTAGAAACAGAGCGGACTCGAGATTAGTGCTGTCGCATATCTGACAACGTTGCAGCAGCACGCTTGAACCCGTGCCAGCCGCTTTGGCGGGCTTTGAAACCATAGAAGCTATTCCTTGTCTGGAGCCTGGTGGGCATTCTCGTCGTACCAGCGAGCTAGGATCGGCAATCCATCTCGCAGGGCGATTCTGGGTTTGAACCCCAATGCCACGAGGCGGGAAATATCGGGACATCGCCGTAGCGTGCCACCTTCGGCCAGCGTTCCCGCGACGACGGAAATCTGTCGGCCAAAGTAAGCTCCCACCAGTTCAGCCACGGTCGCGATCGAGACTTCTTCGTCATTGCCGATGTGGTAGATGCTCAGGTGCTTGCCCTTCTCAAGCATCATCATCAGGCCATCAGTGAAGTCATCAATGTAGACAAACGCCCTGGTTTCATTTCCGGACCCTTGAATGGGGAACGGAACAGGATCTTCTGTGGCATTCGCGAGTGCCCGCATTCGCAGCACAAATTGCGGCAAAACATGTTCCCATCCCATGTCGGGTCCGTACACATTGTGAGGGCGAAAAATCAATACGCGTTCGAACAGGTTCCGGCCGTAGTTGATGGCCATAAGTTCGCTAATCAGCTTGCCTCCGCCGTACGAGTATCGTGGATTGAGCGGATCCGGAATGGAAAGAGGTGCATTTTCATCGGTGGGGACCTCGGGCGGTGTTTGATAGACCTCGGAGCTGGATGCCAGCACCAGTTCAGGGACTCCGTGGGTTTTCGCTGCATCGATAACGCTCAGCATCCCACGGATGCCGACGTCGAGCACCAGGTCGGGTTGGGAGTAGAAGAATTCTGTGCCGTTCACGAATGCCAGATGGCAGATCGAATCGACACCTCGTGCGGCATTTGCGACGGATTCAGAGTCGCGAATGTCGCCCTCCACAAATTCGAGATGGGGTCGAACGTCATCGAGTCGAGACGCTCGACCACGGGAATTGTTGTCGTACACTCGAACGGTCGAGCCATCCTCCAGCAGTCGACGCACAAGTGCGGATCCGATGAACCCAGTGCCGCCCGTAACCAGGTATCTTTTTGCTACCATGCTCGCGCCCTGGCCTACCTACATTCGTGGCTAATAATGATGCGTTCGCCGGTTTGGTCGGATTGACGCGCCGCATCGAGTAACATTTGAACGCGTAGTCCGTCATTAAAGTTAGGGCGACAAGACGCCCCCCCATCAGCCCATTCGATAAATCGACCCGCGATTTCGGCAGCCGCGAGTATCCGCCCATCATCGGGATCTCCGGATCGCCGCAAGAATTCTGAAACTTGTCGGAATCCTTTATCCCGATCCCCTAGGCTTAGCCGAAATCCATACACATAGTCGGCAGTGTCGTTTTCAAGGACCAATGTTCCATCGTCTCCGAACAGCTCGAGGCGATGCCGGTGAACGAGGGGCGCGGCCGTCGCCACGCCTACTGAGGCACCGATCCCCGATTCGAACTCCAAAGCAAGAGACGCGAAAGTGTCTCCAGTTCGTTGGTCAGTGGGCGATCGAAACAACCGGGCATTAACCCAAACGATGGATCCAAACAACCATTCTAGATAGTGGAATCCGTGTGAGAAGACGTTTGCCAGTCCGCCTCCGCCTTCATCCACCTCTGACTTCCAAGACTCTATTCCGACGCGATTGGCATACGTCTCTACGCACCAATTCACGGTCACGTGACGTAGGTTTCCGATAGCCCCAGCCTCAATGGCCGACTTCAAATCCTGAAAGGGCGGAATCTCAGGAAACAGGAAGTCGACCGTGTTAGCGAGCCCGGTTGATGTGGCGGTCGATACCAATTCTGACGCCGCCTCGAGCGTTGACGCCAGAGGCTTCTCACAAAATACTGGCTTGCCATTTGCCAGCGCATGGAGTGCGGGCTCCAGTTGGGCGCTGGGGGCAACCGCAATAGCAATCGCATCTACTTCGGGGCTGTCGATCAAGGCCTGCCATCCGGCGTACGAATTGGGTACCTGGGATTGGCGCGCTGCCGTTAGTGCATGGCTTTCTGTGGTTGCCGCAATCGCTGTTACTTCGCAGTGCGCATGTCTGCGAAAGGCGGGGATTAGCACCTGCTGGCCGTATCGGCTGCCGACAACGCCAATGCGAAGCTTGTCCGAAGGTTGATTCATAGCCCGGGACCGATGAGAGAGCCGCCGCACCCTAATCGAATTCCGGTTGCGTACCAAGTTGGAAGCGGTTTGCCAGACAGCACGATGGATGTGAATCGAAGGCAGCTGTCCTTCGCCCGGGCCATAACTTCACAATGTCGCTGATTTGGATTTTGACCCGAAGGTGTAAATTCCTGGACAAGTATTTGAACTCGCGCGTAATTGACAAATTCCAGTCAGTCCCACATAAACGTTTCACGCCGATTGTAGCCCAGTGGTCGCGCCCGCAGCGTGGCAGGCTGATGATGACGTCGGCATAGTAGTGTTTAATGCAGCTGTCGTGTCGGAGTGATCAGTCACCCGGCTGGCGGCAGCCGTGTTGAACCACTCCACCGGCAAATTTCACGGACCATTATCGTGTTGGAGATCGCTTGCGCCTGGAGCGCAATCTCGGACCGACACGAGATTGATGTGCCCTACCTTCAGCAGTGTGGCCGGGCTGCCCAACCGCGGTGAATTGAATCCATGCTACCCAATTTGGACGACGGCTCTGTTCTGGTTACTGGTGGGACAGGCTCGTTTGGCAAGCAATGTGTTGCTGCAATTCTGGCCAAGACATCGGCGCGCCGAGTCATTGTGTTCTCCCGAGACGAACTGAAGCAGTATGAAATGGCTCAGTGGTTGGGTCGGCATCACGACGACGATCGTCTTCGTTTTTTCATCGGGGACGTGCGTGATCTAGGCCGTCTGGAAATGGCATTTCGTGAAGTCGATCATGTCGTACACGCTGCGGCACTGAAACAGGTCCCGACTGCCGAATACAATCCGTTCGAATGTATTCATACCAATGTAATAGGATCAGAGAATGTCGTCCGTGCGGCCATTCGCAACGGCGTAAAGCAGGTTGTCGCTCTTTCGACCGACAAAGCGGCAAGTCCGATAAACCTGTACGGCGCGAGCAAATTGGCTTCAGACAAGATATTCGTTGCCGCTAACAATCTGAGCGGGTCCGTCGGCACTCGATTTTCGGTTGTTCTATACGGGAACGTGATTGGTTCTCGCGGTAGCGTCGTGCCGCTGTTCAAGCGCTTGATCGCGGAGGGTGTGGAAAGGCTTCCCATCACGGATGCCCGCATGACTCGGTTTTGGATCGATCTTCAGCAGGGCGTAGATTTCGTATTGTCTTGTTTCCAATCGATGCAAGGCGGAGAAATTTTCGTACCCAAGATTCCGAGCATGAAGATTACGGACCTGGCTACTGCTATGGCTCCCGAACTTCCTCATGAGATCGTCGGTATTCGTCCGGGCGAGAAAGTTCATGAGGTCCTGATCACTCCCGATGACGCGAGGAGTACGCTCGAACTTGAGGATCGTTACATAGTCGCGCCGGCATTTGCCTTTTGGGCGGGAAACAAGGCACTGCACGAAAACGCGATGCCTGTTAGCGAAGATTTCAGTTACACGAGCGATGCAAACTCCGAATGGCTTCAAGCTGATGAACTTCTCCGTTTGATCCAGGGTGCAGATGAAAACGGTGAGTCCCTGCCAAAACCATGAACCAGCCCCGGATTCTGGTAACAGGCGCGACAGGATTGCTGGGACCATACTTGATCGATGCCGCGACAAATTTTGGAGATCCCGTCGGGACGGCTCGGCGCGGTACGACGCTGACAGGTGATCTATCGGTATCTGCGGACGTATCTCGCATCGTTCAACAAGTGCGACCCGATGTCGTCATTCACGCGGCAGCATTGACTGATGTTGATCGCTGCGAATCCTGCCCCGATGAAGCGCATGCTGCGAATGCCATGCCCCTCGAACACCTGGCGGGAATGCTTCCCGGCCACGCACACCTGATTTTGATTTCGACTGACCAGGTGTATCCGGATGTCACCGGGCCGCATGTCGAGGGTTCGGAAAGCCCGGTGAACGAATACGGCCGATCGAAACTTAGCGGAGAGAATGCTGCCCTACGGTACCCGCGAAGTCTGGTTTTGAGGACGAGTTTCTTCGGCGCGTCGAGAACCAAGGGCCGGCAGAGCCTTTCTGATTTCTTCGTCGATCGATTCCGTGGTGGAGGCGCGGTAACACTGTTTTCAGATGTGCTGTTTTCGCCACTCCATATCTCCACCCTTTGTAATCTCGTTATGGATGCGGTGTCGGCAGGCCTCACCGGTGTGTTCAACGCCGGAAGTCGCGACGGTATGTCTAAAGCCGAATTCGCCAAGGAAGTCGCCAATCACTTTTCTCTGGACGCCTCCGGAGCAAATACAAGCCCGAGCACTACTATTGATGGGCGCGCGCCGCGTCCGGCGGATCTAAGGCTAGACGTCGAACGTATTGAGAGCGCTCTGGGTGTTCAAATGCCTACATTGAAAGAGGAAATCGCCAAGCTCTGAACGAGTGGGCGCAGAACGGATGCATAAATGCTGATTGTTGCTTTGCACAATGACGAAGACTCTGGTGTGTGCCTGATGAAGGATGGGCAAATTCTGGAGGCGGTGAATGAGGAGCGCTTTAACCGGACGAAACTTTATAAGGGGCTACCGCAGCTCAGCCTCGACTACGTGCTCCAGAAACATGACCTTGATGTCGGGCAGGTCGATCATTTCGTGTATGGCTGGCACGGTCGGCAAAATGATTTCGGCCGATATGCCCGCAAACTTTCCCGACGAGTCGCCAAGGCGGTTACCCACAACCCCGCGTCCGTGGACATCATTGATGAACGCGTCGGAGTCGAATTTGAAAGGGATGCCGAAACGCGCGGCGAATTCGAGGACTGGATGAAAGAACTGGGTGTTCCCTCCCAGCGTTTAATGTTCGTCGATCATCATTCGAGTCACAGCTGGGCGGCTTTCAGCTGTTCACCTTTTGATTCCGCTTTTGTCTTCACATTCGACGGACGTGGAGATCTGAAATCCGGAACCGTCTCGATTGCGAGCCGCGACGCCGGGATCCAGGAGCAGGACTATCTTCTGTCGTTCGACAGTCTCGGCTTCCTGTACGGTCAGATTACCGGCTACCTGGGGTACCAGCCGCATCGGCACGAAGGAAAAGTAACGGGTCTTGCAGCCTATGGTGATCCGGACAAAACCTTGCCGTTATTCCGGAGCATGATCGATTGGGAAGATGGTTCCATTGTCGCAAAGCTGGGACCATACCGGCCGTTTTACACCAAGATGGACCCAGATCTGGCGAGACAGTTCGACGAATTTAGTCGGGAGGACATTGCGGCGGGCGTCCAAAAACACTGTGAAGACCTACTCACCAGGTTCGTGTCGTATTGGATTGAACGATCCGACCGTCCCGAGGTTCGCAATGTGTGTCTGGCTGGCGGCGTATTCGCGAATGTCCGCATCAATCAATGTATCGCGGAGCTGCCCGGCGTGGATGAGGTCTTTGTGTTTCCACACATGGGTGATGGCGGGCTGACCGTCGGAAGTGCCTGTCTTGCCAATCATGTTCTCACGGGGGCGTCGAAGGTCGAATTCGATTCCGTGTACCTTGGCCCCAACTTCGATGATACCCAGATTGAGGACTGTCTCGAGAGCTATGGTGCTCGAATCAAGTTCCAGCATCTCAACGATAAAGTCGAGCGAACCGTCGAAGACCTGTTGGAAGAAAAAGTCGTTGGATATTTTGATGGCCGTATGGAATTCGGCCCCCGAGCCTTGGGTGCGCGGTCCATTCTCTATCATGCACGTGATCGCAGTGTGAACGACTGGCTGAATCAACGACTCCGGAGGACGGAATTCATGCCATTTGCACCGGTAACACCGGTGGAATACGCCCCCGATTGCTACATCGGATGGCAGGAGTCAGACGCGTGTACTCCATTCATGACGAAGACATTCGATTGCACTGAGGCGTTCAGCCGCGGCCACCAAGCGGTCGTCCACATTGACGGCACGGCCCGTCCCCAAATTGTCACGCAAGACCGGAATGGTGACTATTATCAGGTGGTCAAATCCTTTTGTGACCGTAACGGAGACCGCGCGCTGATCAACACCAGCTTTAACGCTCACGAGGAACCGATCGTTTGCTCGCCACACGACGCGGTCGATAGCCTGCTCGACGATACGGTTGATGTGCTTGTTATCGGTAGTTATCGAGTGGCGCGTGCTTGATGGCGTTCGACAGCACTTTGCAACGGTGACTCTGGAAAGGTCATGACAGCGACGAAGGTTCTGGTTATCGCCGCCCACCCGGACGATGAAGTGCTGGGAGCGGGAGGAACCATCGCCTCGCACACCGCAAATGGTGATGATGTTCACATATTTTTTCTTGCCGAGGGCGTGACGGCCCGCGACCCCGTTTGCGATCTGGTGGCGCGTGCCGGGGACATCGAAGCCCGGGAAGATATGGCACGCTCTGCCGCTAAGGTCCTTAAGGCCCACCCTCCAAGATTTGCTCGCTTGCCGGACAACCGCATGGACGGCGATATGCTGATCGACATCGCCAAGAAGATCGAAACTGTGATCGCCGAACTTGAACCTCAGATCATCTACACGAATCACGGTGGCGATTTGAACGTGGATCATCGCCTCACCCATCAAGCCGTTCTCACCGCGGCACGGCCCCAACCGGGTTCGAGCGTAAGGGCAATCTATTCGTTTGAGACGCCGTCCAGTACTGACTGGGGCTCAGCTGCCATGACCACTTCCTTCAGCCCGGTACGTTACGTCGATATCGGCCAGCACCTGAACGCGAAACTCGATGCCATCGCGTGCTACGACGAAGAGATGCGGCCTTTCCCCCATGCGCGCTCCGGGCAGGCACTTGAGGCTTTGGCGCGATGGCGGGGTGCGTTTGTAGGGCTCGAGGCGGCAGAGGCCTTCGAGGTCCTACGCGAGCTTGCCTAGATGGAGATGGACGCCCGTTGCAGCGCAGTGCAACGAAGAATAAGTTGACTGCTCGACCTTCAGACCGGAACCCCTCCTAAGATATGAATTTCAAGACCGAACGCGAAGAAATCGAAACGGGCGTTATCGGCACGTACAAGAAAGAATTGCCGTCCGTTCATTTTCTCGAAGACCCGGAGCAGTTTGCTAAGCGACAAACCGCGAGGGAAAACCACTTTCGATTTGCACTAAATTTTCCGCCTGAGATGTTCGCAGGGCGGACATTGCTCGACATTGGAGGCGGAACGGGTGACAACACGATTTTCTACAATATTTGGGGCGCAGACTGCACCATTGTGGATGCCAATCAGCTCGCGCTCCAGAGGGCGGAGCACGTTTTTGAAACGCTAGGGAACGCCGAAAATCGAGTCAGTTTTACACATTCAAGTGTGTTCGATTATTCATCTGATGAATTGTTCGACATCGTCGTTTCTGAGGGCGTCTGTCACCACACTGCCGACAAGAAGAGGTGTTTTGAAATTCTGGCGTCGCGGTTGAAACGCGGCGGATATTGCTACTTCGGAATCGGAAATCAATCGGGGTCATTCCAAAGACAGCTTCAACGAGCCGTTCTTCGCCGATTTGCCGGGGATGAAGCTGAAATCGAACAATTGGCGGAACGGTTGTTTCCTGAGCACTTGGAACGCGCCACAACTATTGGACAAAGAAGTAAACGAGCGATTATTTACGACACTTATGTAAATCCTAAACATGATAATGTTCATGTGGCGGATATACTCGAATGGTTCGAAAAAGCTGGGTTGACCCTTTATTCGAGCTATCCTCACATCTATCCGCCTTTTGTTTGTGATGGCCCGATGCGGAGTTCGCTTCTCGAAATCGCAAAGTCGCCTCTAATCGGGGTCATTCCCGAGCTGTTCTGGATGATCCACAATGTCGATGATCTGCTGAATCTGGAACAGTATCTTTCGATCTCGGAAGAAATCGGGACCGAAGTACACGCCATTGGTGAGTTCCTGAATGACGTCGCACCGAACCAACACATCGATTTTGAAACGGGGTTGCAGCTCTGTGAGCGGGCAAACAGTGTATTGTCGGGACGCAACCTATTAGGTGAAGTGTTCAAGTTTGCTGAAGGTTTTTTTGCGGAGGTGGCCGAAGTATTTGCCGGTCTGGAAGAGCGGAATTTCGAAAGAGTGGAGCAGGCAGTTTCGGGTGCACGGTATTTGTTTCATGGTCCAAATGGTGTCGCGATGACCTATTTCGTCGGCTACAAATCGTAATGGCCGCTTCGCGATGGCCAATTCGAGTGCAAAGTTTGAGATGGTTTGATGCAAATCAACAAGAAGAGAATGTTGTGAGCACACAATCACATACCGGATGCCGAGTAATTCAAGCCCGGGCAAGGAATTCCTGATGCGCACGTGCACTAACTGCTTATATCCGGAAACGACGGAATCGCTCACATTCAGCGGTGAAGGGGTCTGTTCGGTCTGCCAGCAGATCGAATATAAGCAAACCGAGATTGATTGGGACGCGCGATCAATCGAGTTTGACGAACTGTTGGATAAGTATCGGGGTAAATACGACTACGATTGCATCGTTCCATTCTCCGGAGGTAAGGACTCCACTTATACGCTTTGGTACCTGATCAAGGAGAAGGGTCTGAAGCCACTGGTCGTCCGATTCGACCACGGCTTCTACCGGACGCGCGTCAATGAAAACGTGGATCGGGCACTAAAATTGCTTGGCGCGGATATCCTGCAGTTCACACCCAATTGGCAAGTTGTCCGTAAACTAATGTTTGAATCGCTACGTCGGCGGGGGGATTTTTGCTGGCACTGCCACTGCGGAATTTTTTCTTATCCCATGTGGATTTCGCTGAACTTTGGCGTGCCTCTCGTGCTCTGGGGCGAGAAGAGTGAGTACGCTTCGTTCTATGCCAACTTCGATGACGAAACTGAACACGATGAGCGGCGTTTCAATCTGAAGATCAATTTGGGCATCAACTCGGAAGATATGCTGGGGATGCTAGATGACACAGTTTCTGACTACCCCGTTACCGAACGGGACCTCAAACCATACACATTTCCGCCTGCGGCTGAGATTCGAAAGGCCAAGATCAAGTCCACATTTCTCGGCCATTATATTCCCTGGGACCGTCCAAAGCAGGTTGACATCATCCAGAAGGAGTTGGGATGGCAAGGGGATGAGGTCGAAGGAATTCCACCGGAGTATGACTACGAAAAGATCGAATGCTTCATGCAAGGCGTTCGTGACTATCTGAAATATCTGAAACGCGGGGTGGGCCGAACCAACCATCTGACTTCGATCGATATTCGGTACGGGCGTAAGACTCGTGAAGAAGGTCTGGCGCTGACCGAAGAGTATGACGGGCGACGCCCTGCGGCGTTGGATGTTTTCCTACGCTGTCTCGATATCTCGGAAGATGAATTCTATGAACTAGCCGAGGCGCATGTCGTGGCTCCGCACGAGATGCCGCCGATCGAAGAACTCAAAGAGCGGAAGACGAACCGGGTGCCTTGGGACTACGACCAGTGGATGCCCTTTTCGGGCGATCCCAAAAAGGATAGTTGATTCGGGCGGACTGCGACGCAGGTGAAGACGGGCATCATCGATTATGGCGCCGGCAACTTATGCTCGGTTTTCAACGCGGTCGAGCGAGTTGGCGGGGAACCAACCGTCGTCACAACGCCAGAGGGAATTCTGGACTGTGACCGGCTCATCCTCCCTGGTGTAGGTGCGGCCGCAGAAGCCGTAGCGCGTTTGGCCGAGCGTGGAATGGTCGATGCTCTCGAAGAAGCGGTGCGAACAAATGGCCGGCCCATGCTCGGCATCTGCCTGGGCATGCAACTTTTGGCGGAAACACTCCATGAATTTGGAGTCAATCGTGGGTTGGCCTGGATGGCAGGTGAAGTCGTCGACTTACGGACATTGATAGAACCGGGGTTTCGGGTGCCCCATATGGGTTGGAACCAGGTCATGGTAACGGATGTTGCCGAAGACTTGTTTTACGGGATCCGTGGCAAGAGGGAGTTCTACTTCGCTCACTCGTACACGCTCCGAACCACGGTAGAGCCATCGATCGCTGCGATGACCGACCACGGCCGCGCGCTCGTCGCAGCGGTCCAGTTTGACACTGTGTTGGGGACTCAATTCCATCCTGAGAAAAGTCAGGTAAACGGCGAAAAATTGCTTGAGAATTTTCTCGATTGGACGCCGTGAGATGCTCACCCGACGGTTGATTCCCAGCATGCTCCTGAAGCAGGGGCGGCTGGTAAAGGGAGTTCGGTTTAGGGATCACAGGGACGCGGGATACCCTCCAACCACGGCGCGGGCTCACAGCCACCAGGGAGCCGACGAACTCATCCTTCTTGATATTGATGCCTCGAAAACTGGGCAGGAACCCGACTTTAAGACCGTTCGCGAAGTCGCTTCGGAATGCTCCATGCCAGTCACATTTGGTGGTGGCGTGCGATCGATCGAGGATGCACGAGCCTGCATGGATGCGGGTATCGACAAGATTTGTCTAACCACTACTGCTCTGGACGATCCGGCATTGATCACGCGCCTCGCTCAGATCTTTGGCAGCCAGGCTGTCGTCCTCGGGGTCGACGTGGCCGATGGCTCTTGTCTTTATGACCATCGCAGCGACTCAACCATTGCAGATCCGAGGCCTATCGACTGGATTAGGGAAGGCGTTGATCGCGGCGCAGGCGAGATCCGCTTGATGGCAGTGAATCGAGAAGGGAGTCGGTCGGGCATGGAACTCGACCTGCTGGTCGAGGTTCTCGACGCGGTTTCGGTTCCCGTCATTTTGGAGGGTGGCGCAGGTACGCTGGAACATCTCGAGGAAGCGCTACACGCTGGTGCCGACGGGGTCGCAGTGGGGACGATGCTTGTGTTCTCCGACAACAACTTGGTGAAAGTGAAACGTCATCTTGCGGGTAGTGACTGTGACATGCGGCTGTAACAGACATCCGTGCAAAAGGGAGCGGAAGATGCATTGCGGGATCCGGCTGGGTCGGGCATTCCTTCGCATCTCGCGACAGAACATTGTGATGTGGGAGATTGGCTGAATGAACGAGTGGGCTAGTGAAATCCAGCAGATTGAAAGGCCCTACCACAGCACCACTGCACTTGGGGATTTCCTCGATCGCCACGGTTGCTTTGTAGATGGGACGGAAGTTCTGGATGTCGGCGCGGGGATCGGTGCGGCCTTGCACCATTTCAAAAGCTTAAGGCCCGGCGTGAATTTTCTTGGGACCGACTACAACCTGGAAAAGGTTCAGCGAGGTCAACAACTTGCGGCGGAATTAGGTGTCAGCGGCATCGGTTTCGAGACCGCCGATTGGTTCAATATGCCCGCATCTTACACGGGCCGTTTCGATGGCGTGATCAGCATACATGCCATGTGTTGCCTCAAACACATCGAGGACGCCGTGCTGCCGTTGATCGGTATGAAACCACGCTGGATCGCGATCAATTCCCTTTTTTACGAGGGCCCATTGGATGTTCTCATTCACATCCGGAACCATGAACGACCAGAACTCGCTGACGATAATCCTGACGGCGACTTCAATATTTTCTCTCTTGATCGTCTTCGTGATCTCGCGGGTGAGCATGGTTATCAATTGGCGTTCGAGAGATTCCACCCAAGTGAAGATATTCCTGCCCCGGCAAACGGTAGGCGCGGCACCTACACTATGAAGACTGCAATTCATGAGCGGACGCAATTCTCTGGACCTGTTCATTTGCCTTGGTACTTCGTGCTGTTGCAACGAGGCACGTAATCTCGCCTTCGAACCCGAAACCGATTCGCACCTATCGGCAGTCCCTGATGGCCGCCGGAGCCCTGGAACGCATTGTTGTTCTGGGTGGGGGACAGCTGACGCCGGCTGTCGCTGAATTTGGGGTGAACAACGAAATTGAAGTCCAGGTGTTCGTAGGCCCCAGGCAAGCCGACACTGTATTGCTGGACGGTACGCGGCTAAGTGAGCGTTTGGAGAGTATGGGAGCGTCATTTCACGTCGTCGAAAGCATCCGCGGAATCGTCGACAACGGTCCGTATCAATTGGGTGGCAATGGCGCTCTAGCGTTTTCAACCGGCAGTCCATTTATCATCTCACAGGAGTTGATCGACACGTACGGGGGGCGCGTGATCAATTCGCACGGAGCACCGTTGCCGCAATGGCGCGGCGGAGGCGGCTTCAGTTGGCGGATCTTGGCCGGAGATCGGAGAGGCCACAGCTGTTTCCACATGGTCACGCCCGGTATCGATGAAGGCGATATCATTTATCAAGGTGCTTACGAATTTCCGGATTCAGCCCGCTATCCGCGCGACTACATGGCATTCGCTACAGAGCACGCGACCGCGTGCATAGCCGATCTGATGGCCGGAATTCTCGAGGGCCGCGAGTTCGAGTTTGAAGTTCAGGACCCGGCCCAAGCTACCTACTTCCCGCGCCTTCACACAGCCAGCCAGGCCCATATCGACTGGTCATGGCCCGGTGACGCCATTGAACGCTTCGTCCTCGCCTTCTCCTATCCTTATGACGGTGCCATGACAGAGATTGGTGGCGGACCTGCCCGTATCTTCGATTGCAGATTCGAATCAGGGACGGCGCATGATCACATGTTCTTCAGCGGTATCGTCTACCGTGTCCATGATGAAACCTACCACGTGGCATGCTCTGGGGGGTCCCTCATGATCGAGGCGCAGCACCTTAAGCACGACGACGAGATCTCGGTGGGTGACCGGTTCGTCACGCCGTCGCACCAGCTCGAGGCCGCCATCGGCTCACGTGTGATCTATACGGCGCGCGGTCTCAAACAATAGCCGGCATCGTAGCAGCGCTTCACTGAATCGCATGGTCAGGAATATTTCGGTTCTCGGACTTGGCTCCGCGGGATTGCGACACGCCAAGATTCTTCTGGACTTCGGCCAGAACGTTTCCGGATACGACCCCGATCCCTCGCGCCAGGCTGAACTGTGCGAGGCAGGGGGCCGGGCGAGTGGAGACCGGGAGGCGACTCTTGATGGAAGTGAAGCAATCGTCATTGCCAGCCCAAACCAGCATCATTTCGGGGATCTGAAAGAAGCGGTGGCGCGCGGCACCCATGTCTTCGTGGAGAAACCATTGGCCCACACAGAACTGGGTGTGGCGGAAGTCTTGCGGGATGCGGAACGTCAGGGGCTCACCGTTTTCGCCGGTCTGAATCTTAGATACAGAGACGTTGTTCGCGCGGGAAAGAGCATCCTCGACAGTGGTGCGATCGGCAATCCGTTATGGGGACGCTTTTTGTGCGCCTCCTACCTTCCTGAATGGCGACCAGCCTCCGACTATCGGAAGGGTTACGCGGCCGATCCGTGCACCGGCGGCGTACTATTCGACGTCATCCACGAATTCGATCTGGCTAATTTCATGCTTGGTGCGGCGCAGACGGTCGCCGCCGCGGCGCGCAACTCAGGATGTCTGGAAATTGCGGCGGAGGATTGCGCTGACGTTATTCTTCAGCATCTTGATGGTCCGTTTTCGACCCTCCATCTCGACTACGTTTCCCGGCCACGCCAGAGACTCGCGGAAATCGCCGGGACCGAAGGTGCGCTGCGTCTCGACCTCGTGAATCGAACTCTGGTCCAACTCGATGCGGCTGGAGAAACTGTCGATCAGCAAACGTACAAAGGCAAGCCGATCGACGAGTACCAGGCTGAAATGCGTGATTTCATCGATTGCATCGACGGTAAGTCCGAACCCATCTGCACTGGGACGGAGGCTTTTGGCGTCCTTCAGCAGGTCATCAGTGCTCGTCGCATGTGCCAGCTTCCCGAAACCTCTGGAGAGATTCTGTGAACACCATTGCCGTAATTCAGGCGCGAATGGCGTCGACCCGATTGCCCAATAAGGTGCTGTTACCCATGGCGGGCCGACCGTTGCTCGAATGGGTCATCACGTCGGCACGCGCGATTCCCGGTGTAAATGGTGTCGTGGTGGCGACGTCGGATGACGTCTCCGACACGCCGATCGCAGAATGGTGCGAGCAATTCGGCGTCACTGCCTACAGGGGATCACTCGAGAACGTGCTGGACAGGATGGTGCTGGCGGCGAAATCGGAGAAAGCCGATGTCATCATACGCCTGACGGCGGATTGTCCCCTTATCGATCCCCAGGTCTGCGGCCAGGTGGTTCTGCTTCGGCAGAGGACCGGAGCTGACTACGCCAACAATAACCAGCCCCGGTCGTGGCCTGATGGGCTCGACTGTGAAGTGATTACTGCGAAGGCCTTGTTCGAGGCGGCCGAAGAATCGACCCTGATGACCGAGAAAGAGCACGTCTCCCCATTCATTCGAGCTCGTCAGCACAGATACAAGGTTGAAACGCTTCCGTGTCCCATCCCCAACGCAGGATCCGAGCGTTGGACAGTGGACTACCCCAAGGACCTCGAGTTCCTCGAGGAGATCGTGAAACGCCTGCCAGATGACAATCAATCCCCGAGCTTTGTCGACGTACTTTCCGTCTTGGAGGAAAACCCCGAATTGCGCCAGATCATCGAGGAAACGCCTCGTGAACTCGGTGCACGCAGATCACTCCCTGCCGATATCGAAAGCGGCAGGTTCTATGACAGATCCTTCGATGTCTCTGATGAGATGCTGGCCCGGACAGAGAAGGTCATACCGCTCGGGTCGCAGACCTTCAGCAAGTCATACGTGAATTTTCCGCGCGGGCACTCGCCGATGTTTCTCTCCCATGGCCTTGGTGGCCGCGTATGGGACGTGGATGGTAACGAGTATGTCGATTTCGTCTGTGGACTGCTGCCCATCATTCTCGGTTACTGCGACGAGGACGTGGACACGGCGATCCGACGACAGCTCGCCCGTGGCATAAGTTTTAGTCTCGCCACCGATCTGGAGTATCAGCTTGCCGAACGTCTCATCGAGATCGTGCCCTGCGCGGAAATGGTGCGTTTCGGCAAGAACGGCACCGATGCGACATCGGGATCGGTCCGGATCGCGCGCGCCGCAACTGGCCGGGAACGCCTCGTAATCTGCGGATATCATGGCTGGCAGGATTGGTACGTCGGCGCCACGACGATGAACAAAGGAGTTCCAAAGGCGCTCCAGGAACTCACTCATCCAGTGCCGTATCATGATCTTGAGGCCCTCGAGGAAACCCTGAAGAAGTTCCCCAACGAATTCGCGGCGGTCATGTTGGAGCCAGAGTCGTCTGATGAGCCCGCCAGCGACTACCTCAAGGGCGTGAAGGAGCTGGCACACAAGCATGGAGCGTTGTTCATTCTCGATGAAATCGTCTCCGGATTCCGCTTCGCGCTGGGCGGCGCCCAGGAGTACTACGGGGTCGTGCCCGACCTCGCCTGCTATGGCAAGGCGATGGGCAATGGCATGCCGATCGCGGCACTGGTGGGAAGCACCGACCTTATGGAGAAGATGAGCGAGGTGTTCCTTTCATCGACCTTCGGAGGCGAGGCGCTGTCTCTTGCCGCGTCGATCGCCGTCATCGACAAGATGAAGCAAGAGCCGGTGATCGAGAGGATATGGCAGACCGGCGATCGGCTGATTTCGGGAATTATCGAGGCACGTTCGCGACACGGACTAGACGATGTCGTGGTGGTGGCGGGACTGGCCCCGTGGTGCCGGATCGGTTTCCGCGATCATGAATCGGCGCGCCGCCAAGCGATCAAGACATTGTTCAACTGCGTCATGTTGGAAAGCGGTGTGCTGATCGGGGGCAGTCAGAACATTTGCTATGCCCATGAAGATCGGGATGTTGGCATAGCACTCGCCGCCTATGACAGAGCCTTCGCTCGGATTGCCGAAGAACTTCCCGATGGCAAGCTGGAGAAACGCCTGCCAGTCGCGCCGATTGAACCTATTTTCAGCGTTCGTCAATAAACAGTGCCCCTGGCTTTATTCCGAGTTGATGCGTCTGCACGACACGGTGCCGGTCATCTAATGCGCTGCCTCTCATTGGCTGACGGCCTGAAAGGCGAAGGATGGTCAAGCGCCTTCGCGGGGGGCCCTGACACTGGCGCGACACTGAAATCTCTTGGGGCTGACTGCTATGACTTCGTCGCCTTGCCGGGCGACGGCGGAGATGACGTCACAACGCTCGCGATGACGTGGCCGCAAGGAGTCGATTTCTTGGTGGTCGACAACTACGAACTCGACGCCACCTTTGAATCGGCCTGTCGACCGTGGGCCCGAAACGTGATGGCCATTGATGATCTTGCTGATCGATCACATGACGTTGACTTATTGCTGGATCAAACCGTGGACCGCAGCGAGGCGGATTATCGGAAAGTCGTAGGTCCGGATTGTCGGCTGCTCCTCGGAACCCGATATGCTCTTCTCCGCGACCAGTTCCGAAACGCCCGGGAACGGTCGCTGGTGCGTCGACCTAACGCAACCTTGGACAAAATTCTCGTAAGTTACGGAAGTCTGGATTTGCGTAACTGCATTCCGACGACTCTCGAAGGAATAACGCTTTCCGGCATCCGTGCCGAGATAAACATCGTGATTGGCCCCTCCGCTCCGCGTCTTGGAGAACTTGAAGAATTCATCCGAAATAAGGGCATTTCTGCTGTCCTGCATGTTGGTGTCCATGACATGGCAAGACTTATCGAAGAGGCTGATCTCGCGATCGGCGCTGCCGGAACGACTGCCTGGGAGTTCTGCTGCCTGGGCCTTCCCGCATTCCTAGTCACCACATCTCCAAATCAGATCACTATTGGAAAATCGTTGGAGGCGCGCGGCGCTGCGCATCTCATGGGACACTTCGAAGAATTGTCTCCGGAACGATTCGCGGAACACCTCGAAAAGGTGGTGGAAAACGCCGACCTCTTGCACGAAATGTCGATAGCGGCTGCCAAGGTATGCGACGGTTTGGGCGTCTCGAGAGTGGTGGACGCCATGTTATCATGCGGTACTAACTCGCAAGGTGTGCGCTCTCAGGCGGGGAAGGCTTTGGCATAGTCCGGGTGAACTCGATCAGCGTTGGCCCACTCGGCAAGGATTTGACCCGACATCAAACAGTGAAGAGAACATGCAAATGAGAGTTATGGACGTCGGTGGTCGAATGGTAGGTAAAGGAGAGCCCGCTTTCGTCATCGCAGAACTCGGAATCAACCACAACGGCAGCACGGATCTCGCGCACCAAATGATCGATGCGGCTGCAGACAGCGGTGCCGATGCGGTCAAGATGCAGACCTTTCTTGTGGAGACCATGGTCGCGCCGGGGAATCCCTATTACGAGATTTTTAAGAACAATGAGATGTCGGACGTCCAGGATCTACGTGGACTTCAACAGCATGCAAATGAAAGAGGTGTTGTTTTCTTTTCGTCGGCCTCCACAGAATCAGGTTTGGACATACTCGAACAACTTGATCTCCCGTTGTTCAAGGTCAGTTCCGCAAACCTGACCAATACCCCGCTCTTGAAGCGAGTGGCCGGTTACGGGCGCCCCATCATCATATCAACGGGTGCCGCGAATTTGTCTGAGATTATGCATACCGAGGAGACGTTGCGAGAACATGGTGCGCCATCAGTCGCAATATTGAAGTGCACGTCCATCTACCCTTGTCCGCCGGAGCAAGTGAACCTATCCGGTCTGGAGACGCTCCGCGGGTCTTTTCGAGGTCCGATCGGATTTTCTGATCACACCGTTGGTCCCATTGCTGCCATATCAGCGGTATCTCAAGGGGCGAGCATCGTCGAGAAGCACTTCACCCTCGACAATTCGATGGAAGGCCATGACCATCATTTCTCGGCGAATCCCGAAGTTTTGAAGGAAATGGTCGAGGGCATTCGCACGATCGAGGCAATGCGCGGTACGAACCGGATTGAGCCGGTTGGCGAAGAGGTGGAGTTTCGTGCAATGGGCCGCCGATACGTGACAGCGATGGTCGATATTGAGGAAGGTCAGGAGATTTCCAGCCAAATGATCTATCCCAAGCGACCTAAGGACGGAACTGGAATTGCGCCGGAACATATCGACATCGTGGTTGGACGGAAAGCACGTCGTACCATTGGCGCAGGTGAGAGCGTTAAGTGGGAAGATATATAGCGGGGTCTTGATCTCGCTCAATGCATTGTTCCCGGGATTGCCTTTTGACTATCGTCATTTCCTGGAGTCCGGATCTTGTCCCCGGTTTGGGGATGAATTTGGCGCGAGGACAAAGCGGTAGCATCAACGCGTGCTGCATCGAATACGGTTGAGGATTTTGTAATGTCGATTGCGAATGCGGTAGCGAGCCGACTCGAAAGGCGCTGGCCTCGTGCAATCAGTAGACTCTCAACGTTTCGGCGAAAACCTCAGTATCTGACTTTCCTGCTTTTGCCCCAAACGAGGCGCTGGCTCTACCTCGCATATTATTTCCTCGCCGCAATTTGGTGCCGACGGTTCTTGGAGCGAAAACTGATGTCGCGGCCACTCGTGGCGCGGGTTAGTGATGGAGGACGGGTGCGTTCCGAAGACGGGTACAAGTTGTTTGATGGGAACGATCTTCCGTACGTAAAAGATGCCATTCAAGCTGCAACATCCGCGACCAGTGGATTTGATTGGGAGGGTCTGCTGGACAAGCAACCCTTCCGTGTGTCGCTGGACGTAAAGGATATCTCGGATCCACGTGTGACTCCGATATTTCAACTCGCATGTAGCGACTGGCTCGTCGCCATGGCCAGTGAGTACATAGGTTCTCTACCCGTAGTGAACCGAATAAGCCTCTGGTATTCACCACAACATGACATCTATCAGAAAGGAAGATCGCAAGACTATCATTTCGACAGCGAGGACAAGCGGCAACTGAAGTTCTTTTTCTTCTTGGACGAAATAGATGATCGATGCGGTCCGACAACGATAATTCCTGCGGCGCAATCGCAGGCAATTCAAAGGAAATATCTTGCTAAGACCGGCGACGGTAGACGTCTCGGGTTTCGTTATATGGATGAAGAGATTGAATCCATCTTACCGGATGTTCGTCAGGTCGAATTTGTCGGGCCTCGTGGAACCATTGGCGCGATGGACGCAACCCGATGTCTTCATCGAGGAAATCGTCCTCCCACCGACGGAACGATGACGGGTCGGCGGTTCATGCTTTTGATTCATTACACCTCTGCGTTCTCCAGAATGTTGCCGGTGTTTCATAGATCTACGGCGGTGCATTTGCCAGGAAGCTATTCCGACGAACAAAGGTCTCGACACACTGAAATTCTCGGAAGCATGACCAGCTTCTACAACTATGTTTACAGGCAAGAGAACCCGGACATATTTAGTGACTTGAGCAGCGTTTCATCGAATTTACAGGCGCAAATTCCAGTTCAATAATCGGATTGACTTAGTGCGGCAGTGCTCTGACGCTCTATTCAGGCGCCGTTATAGAGATTGAATGGTTTGAGAATTGCGACGTTGACCGATTGGTCCAGGTGTCCTGAAGAGATACTAAACTCAAATGGATTTTCAACTGCTTAGGGCAGGCAGAGCGTGTCTGAATCGGTAACCGTACTATTCACTTGTTGCGGTGGGTCAGGTGGATGGTCAGTGACCCGCTCTCTTGAGTCGGTTGATCGATATCGGCTCATCGGTGTTGATTCTGACCATCTGGTGGCAGGAATGTATGCGCCGGGGCTTGATGAGGCGTATGTCGTGCCCCCGGGTGATTCCGACAAATACATCAGTGCCATTCTCGACATCGTTCTCAAAGAGAAGGTCGACGTTCTGTGGCCGTGTTCCGATGAAGAAGTCATCTCAGTTGGCGCCAATCGCAAGTTATTCGAAGACGCGGGTGCCCACGTGGTGGCAGCGCCTGACGACGTGCTGTCGTGGATCGGTGACAAACCTCGTGTAGTCGAAAAGGTCAGTCGAGCCGGTGTTCCAGTGCCCAGAACAGTCGTCCTGGATGAGAACCTGGACGGACTCATCTACCCGGTGATCGTGCGTCCTCGCACGGCACGAAGTGCCAAAGGGGTCGTGTTCTTCGATAGTTACGACCAAGTGGCCGCTTATCGTGACAGCCTGGGCGAGTTGGCCGGAACGCAATTCGTACAGGAAGTGGTGCCATACCAAGTTGGAAATCTCTATCTGTCGGGCGTCTTGCTTGATGCAAAGCAACAGGTGAAGGCTTTGTTCGGATCCAGGGCGATCAAGGCGACATATGATTGGGGCGGACCCGCGCTTGGGGGTGTGCCAGTCAAAAACCAGCGATTGAACGAACTCGCACTTAAAATAATTGACGCCACGGGTCCATGGTATGGGCCCGTAAATATCGAGTACATTTTCGATTCGCATCGAAATGACTTTGTTTTCATCGAAGTCAACGCCCGCTATTGGGGATACTCCTATTTGGCAACTGCTGCAGGTGTGAATTTTCCGGATCTCACCGTAAGGCTGGCACTGAATGAGGATTTCGAGCCGGTCCTCGATTATCGGATGGACGTGTTCACGCTGACTTCACGTGAGCAAGTGGGATACCAACTCGATCAGCTGAACGGGGCATTGCCCGGAACACCTGTTGATTGAGTCCGTCCAGTTCCATCGCTGTGCGTCAGTGCATTGACGATTGTTGTCGTTCACTCTTCGTAGCGTCGTCCGAGAGGCAGAACCCACCTTGAGCGCGATCAAGTTGCAGGACAGTCAGCTGACTGAAGCGGCAGTTATTGGTCTTGATCCCGAAAGGATGCGGGTTGAAGTCCATGGGGTGGAGCCTTTTTTCTGGCCAATCCCGTTCGATAACCTGAGAACCGTACGAGATAATGTCGCTGAGGGTCTCGCCTCATTCTGCCGCGGAAGGGGTGTTTACCTCGACGGAGAGGCCGAGCCGCTGGCGGTGATTTTTCAGCATCTCGTAATCGAATGCTTGGAACTGTATATGGGGGTCGCGCTGGTGCGGCGCCTGAAGGAGGACGCCCTGTCTTTGGATCTTGGTTCCAACAGTCGCTTGTACGGACCAATATTCGAAGGCCGCCTACCCGGGATGTCCCCTCTTGTGCGACGTGCAATGGACGGCGTTCCTCGACAATCGGCATGGCGCCGGGCCGCTCGAGCGGTGGTTGCGCCTATACGGGGCGGATCACTGCAGTTTAGGCGGAAGAAGAGTTTTCGGCCCGATGAGCACGTGCTTGTCTTTTCTTTGAACGCCATGGTGTTAGCACACGCGGAGATCGAGTCACGGCTGGTCGTGGTTGGAGAACTTGGGGAGTGGTTCCGACCCGGACCGATGGATGAACTGGTTCAGCAATCAGAGGTGGAACAGGGTGTCGCGGATATCGTTGTCGAAGTCTTCCGGAACACGTTTGACAGCGTTGATGAGGTACTACCGGATTTTCTTCTACCCTATATCTCAAGAACTGCAGCTGATTTGGTAGCCTTGGCGAGAAGCCGCATTGCAGAGTTGGAAATTGCCGCAGATAAAGTGCCGGCTGAGTTCTGGGGCGGATCCGCGGGCAACTTCCATAATCGGATCATGGCTCACGTCGTGCGAAAGAACGGCGGGCTGACGGTTGGGCATGATCACGGTACCGGATCGGGTTGGACCATTCGGCCGGACCAGGCACTGAACGAACTTAATTTTTTTACGAATTTCGTGACGTTCAGCGAAAGTATGGCTCGGGGCCTCCGCGCAAATATTCGGCCGGAATTTGTGCTCGCGCCAGAGCATGAGAATGTTATTACGGTGTTGCCGCGCATCTCTGAGCGGACCCGTTCCACCATGTTCCAGCAGCAGCTCTCTGGGTCAAAGAACGTGATTTATGTCGCGCCTCTATGCGCTGGTGAGCGTGCCCATCTTAGCCCGGTATATCCCGATATCGTCGTTATGGACTGGCAAGCTCGGCTCTTCGGTGCACTGCGAGAGCTGGGAATTACGACCCGATTTCGAAATCACCCGCTAAATGCGGATGGAATACCCAAGGTATTTACTGAACTTTATGGGTGCGAGCCGGCGCTTGGCCCGTACAGGGACGCCATAGCCGATGCCGATCTATTGCTGTTCGACCAACCGGATAGTACGTCCTTTATCGAGGCACTGGAGTCGGATCGACCCATAATTTTTTTTGATTTGCCACGCATCCCGCTCAGATCCGAAGCTCGTGAACTTCTCGGTCGACGGTGCAGAATTGTGGAAGGCTGGTGTGCCGATGACGGTCGTGTACAGATAGACTGGAATGAACTTCATGATGCGGTCGAGGATGCCGCCAGACTCTCTGACCGGAGTTACCTCACCGAATTCTACGGCAGGCCATAAATGTTGGCCGATCAAACATAGCCTCATCTATTTCCTCTTTTGATTTACTCATTTGAGTCTCAGTCGGAACAACTGGAGCGCGGAGAGCGCCTCTAATGGCTGACGCCAAGTCTCTATTGGTTGTGATCGGTACGAGGCCTGAACTCATCAAGCTCGCCCCGATTGTCTCTGCGGCGGCTAAACATCTGCCAAGATTCGATTGTCGTGTCTGCTTGACGGGTCAGCATCGCGACCTCATCGATCCGCTGATCGATTTTTTCGGTGTGCCTGTAGGCCGCGATCTGGATATCATGGTCGAGAATCAGAACCTCACCTACATCACAAAGGCGGTTCTCGACGGAGTTGGAGACGAAATCGACAGTTATCAACCTGATGCCGTCGTCGTGCAGGGTGATACCACGTCCGCATTCGCTGGGGCTCTTGCGGCATTCTACCGACAGGTGCCTGTTGCGCACGTTGAAGCCGGCCTCCGCACGGATCAGAAATACTCTCCATTTCCGGAGGAAATGAATCGCTGTCTCATCGATCAGATGGCAACGTTCAAATTCGCGCCAACGAAACTTACATTTGACAGACTCGTCTCGGAGGGACTGCAGGACGGAAGCCATATGGTGGGAAACACCGTCGTCGACGCCGTGATGGCGGCTGTCGAGAAGGCGAATTCCGAAGGCCGCCCGCTGCCTGTAAAGGAGGATATTCTTGACAATATGGTGCTGCTGACTGCCCACCGCAGGGAAAATTTTGGCACGCCGTTCGAACGAATTTGCCAAGCCGTTTTGACAATCCTGGACAGGAGTCCTGAGTTGCAGGTTGTCTATCCAGTTCATCCAAATCCGAGTGTCAGCGCATCGGCCCGTCGATTGCTGGGGGATCACCCAAGAGTACACCTGATTGCGGCAGCGGAGTACGTCGACCACGTTCGGTTGATGGCGCATGCCCGCGTCATTTTGACAGATTCGGGTGGTATTCAGGAAGAAGCGCCGTCGGTGGGCACGCCAGTTGTCGTACTCCGCGAACACACTGAGCGCTGGGAGGGTATTTCGGCGGAGGTGGCCTTTCTTGTGGGTACCGATGAACGGCGTATCGTCGAGACCACACTCAAATTGTTATCGGAAGAGCAGATGTGTAAAAAGGCAACGCCCATGAACGCCAATCCGTATGGTGATGGCCGGTCGGCGGAACGAATTCTAACGATTCTCAATAAGTCCTTGAGCAAACACTCAGCCTGGGCGCTCAAATCGGCCTGACATTGCCTTATCTCGAAGTCATTTCCAATTTCGTTACGGACATACCAGTAGTCATTCGTGCGGGCGTAGTCATCGCGCTGTTCGTTGCGTCACCAGTAATGTTGGTGCCAATTCTGGCGTGCGCTTACGTTGCAGGAGCGACTTTGGGTATTGGCGGCGGCATGATCGCAACATGCATCGGATACCTGTTGTCGACAGTTTTCTATTACGAGATCGGACGATTTTTCCACGAAACCAATTTCGTACGCAGCAAGTTGGATCGATTGCAGCAAGAATTTCCGTGGATTGGAAAACGTTTGCCATTTCCCTACACCATCATCGTCGGCATGGTACCGTTTCTACCCGGTGTGCTGATGCTACCTAGGATCGCGAAGAGCAGGCTGGGAGCGGTAGCTGGATTATTTGTTGGCAGCGCGGTGGCTGTTGTTCCGATGGTTATTTCCGGAGCCTACGCAATGGACTTCGTGGCGTCGGGGAACGTCCGGAGTGTGATCATCTCGCTTCTCATCATCGCTCTTCTCGTACCGATAACGACTTGGGCAAAGCGAAACATTCGGCCCCGGGGATGACATTTGACCGAAACCCCGTTTTCGTGCTGCTCCCTGTGTACAATGAAGGTGAGGCGATATACCGGCTCCTGTTTCGGCTGGCTGCGGCCTTGGAAGAGCTCGGACCTGATCGCTATGAGATCGTTACGATTGATGATGGTAGCAGTGACGACTCGAGGGACTGGATTGCGCGAGCCGTAGCGGAACTTCCGGATTGTTTCATCACCTGCCTTGAACATGAGCGAAATGCCGGTCTTGCGGCGGCGCTGCGAACCGGATTGGCACATGTGCGTGCTGGGCCAGAAGATGCCACGGTTGTGACAATGGATGGGGACGATACCCATGACCCTTCGCACATCGGCGCGATGTTACAGAAAATGGCAGAAGGAGCTGACATGGTGATCGCGTCGCGCTATCGGCGCGGTGCCAAGATTACAGGGTTGTCGGTTTGGAGGCGCTTGCTCAGCTATGTCGCCGCCGTCCTCTATTCCCTTCGATGGCGGATTCCCGGCGTACGTGATTACACCTGCAATTACCGCAGCTATCGTCTGTCCCTTTTGCGCCGTGCCGAACAAAGTTACGGGGACCACCTAATTACAGAAGACGGCTTCGCGGCGGTGACGGAGCTGCTGTACAAGGTCACACGGGAAGCGAATTCGATTGCTGAAGTGCCAATGGTCTTGAACTACGAACGTAAGTTCGCCGCTTCACACAATCCAATTGGCAAGACAATCGCGCGCTCACTTCGTCTATTAGCAAGCGATGTCGGCAAGTCGTGAGAACGTTGTCGGCCTGACCAAGGAATCATGACGGTCCGAGAAGTAATTTTGTCCGCTCTGTCGAGTCGGTCGACTGTTATGTTCTTGCTGTTTCTCTGGACCGTTTCCATTTTCGGAAGCATTCGCTATCTCGCGCCAGGCGGAGACGACGCTCTTTGGATATACAGTGCTGTCGGATTTTTTGAGACTGGAAAACTATCTCTGTATTACGGCCCTCAGGCGCTGCCGTACTACCACATTTTTCCGACATACCCGTTTGCGACCGCAGTGTTCTATTGGGGATGGATGCTCCTCGGCTTGCCGATAAACCTGGCGACCTACAAGGTATTTCATCTGCTGATCTTGGTGGCGCTCGTGTGGTCAAGCGCATGGCTCCTAAAACGTTCAGCGAACGACGATCAGGTCGGAAGATTTCGAGCGGTCTGTTTTATGTCGGTTCTAGGAATTGTTCCGTTCGCACTGGATGCTTTTTACCCCAGACCAGAACCTCTCGGTATTCTCCTGACGATCTTAGCGGTCGCTGCTTACGACTCCGGGTTATCCGATCGAAACGGGTACGGATTGGCTAAGCTCGGTTTATCTGGATTTCTCCTGGGTGCCGCGGCGACCTGTCATCCCAGTTTCTGGTTTACGTCGGCAGGAGTTGCGCTGGTTGCGGCAATTCATCTGGGGGCAAGGGGTCGTTGGCGTTATTTTGGGCTGGCCGCGGCAATGGCAGTACTCCCTCTGGTGGCCGTAGTTGGCTGGTATGCGTTGGACTGGCCGGCTTCCTACGACCAGTTGGCGATCAACGCATATCGTGCTGGGAACTTCGGCATGCCCTTGTCGATGGCGTGGCATGTATTGGCATTCAAGGACGGCACGTCGTTGGCCAATGCGTTTCAATGGGTCTTTTATGCTTCGTTTATGGTCGTAATTCCGGTAACGGCAGTCCTCATCTTTCGCCGTATTAGTTCGCGTGACGGTGTTCCCATCTCGACCATCCAGGGTGTAGCCATCGGCATATTCCTGCTGTGCATGGTCTACCTGGGCGTAGAAGGCTCAGGTCGGGTTCAGGTGTTTGCTGTGGCGTCCTTCTTCGTCTTGTTCGCGGGGGCTGTATTTATTCGTGATGACGGGAAGATGTCGATTGTGTCGACATAGATTCTTCTGCGCGCAATCACGCAGTCTTGGCAGATGAGAAGACTGATTGCAGTCACGGCGGTTGCGATGTGCGGCTTGACTGCGGGCTACATGCCGCTCGCCCACATGGGAAAGCATGTTGTGACATCGAAGGAGTACTACGATGCTTTTCATGTCTCACAGGTACTAGGAGAAAACATTTCGCCGCATACCATAATTCTTGTGGATACTGATGCGTTTCTACCCCCGGTACTTGAACATTTTGTGGCTGGTCGGTTGAGGGATGAGAAGGGGCAGATTTATTGGTTGTTGCCTATTACCTTCACATTGTCAGACGAAACTCTCCATCGGGTCGAAAACTGGCTGATTTGCTTTCTCACCGCTCGGGGCGGTGTACAGGTGGCGTGGGGGTTAAGGGAATTTGAAGACCTCGGCGAAGGGATGATTCGTATCGCGATTGGCGACCTTCGTGTCGATGCGCAAAACGAGGGAACGATCTCGTCTTTCGAAGGAGGCGGGTTCTACCGCCTCACGATTGACTCGCTAAGGAAGGTTGTAGGTAACGAACTTCGCCCCATAATCTTTTCGGCAGGAGGCACTAACTGCAATAGTGAAATGGCCAAGCAATGAACCCACTGCGTCGCGTTCTGTCCAACGAGAAATTGATCGACTCACGTTTAGCGAATCTGCTCGGTCTGCAGTTGGGGAGGGTGGTTCTGGCAAGAGCAGTCCTGAACTCCCGTCACCTTATACATCGGCAGCGTTACTCGGAATACGCAGAGGAATTGCTTGAGGACGGTTATTGTGTCATCGAGAATTTTCTCAGCGATGAAGAGCTTGCGAAGATCAAAGAGGAACACGCGAGAGCTATCTCTGAAGCGCGAGAAGCAGATGGTGTCACTATCGACTCGTCGGGGATCGGTTTGATCTCGCAGGGTTTTTATGAGCGCGACGCCGATCTGTTCCCGGTCACGGTTAAGAATCTGCTCCAGCACCGTGATTTCGTGGAGATTGTGAAGGAACACGAGGCCCGATTCTCGGATTCATCATTAGGGAAGTGGGGCAGTTTCAAAGCTCATTTTGAGCGAGCGGGTCTCCCTGACGACTTGGGTGCCTCAGACGATAAGTGGAGGAATTCGCCGAAGTGTAACAGCGATCTGCATGCTGACACGTTCCACACAATTACCAAGGCATTCCTCTATCTTAACGATACAGATGAGTCGAATGGTGCCTTTGTGTTCTGCCCGCGCTCGCATCGGCTCTCACCATCGCGGCTGATGTTCGAGTATCGTAACAGCGTGGGTCGTGGCGAGACCGCCGTGCGTGTTTCGGATGAACAACTGTCGCAAATGGGCCTGGATAAGAAGCAGTTTCGAGTGTCAGCTAACACGCTCTTGATCGCAAACAATCAGGGCTTCCACGCCCGCGGATATTTCCAAGAGGGGTGCATCCGGGACGTCGTCTATCTTGAATATCGATCGGCAGCGTTCCGTTAAGCGGCGTTCCTGAACAGAATCGATTGACAGTTTTGCGTAGAAGTGAATTGGGCTCTCGTACTCCACCCCAGGGCTGGCGGAGCACTCTCAACGCGTTCGGTGTTCTCGTCGGAGAGTATCCCGGGCATGTCGCCGCAAGTGCTGGCGCACAAGTATTGGTCGGATTGACCGAAGGTATCGGAGTCGCCGCATTGCTGCCACTGCTGAGCTTGGTCTCAGGCCCAGGTGGTGGTGGCGATGCGACTGGCATCGGACATATGATCGCCGAAGGTTTCGAGATCATTGGCCTGCCGATGAACTTGGGTACCGTCCTGACCGTGATCGTTGCTGCTGTGGTGCTTCGTTCAGTGTTCACCATTGCTGCGATGGCTCAAGTCGGATTCGCCCGCGCCCGTGTGTCAGCGGACCTGCGCCATCGCATGCTCTGGGGCGAAGTGCGCGCACGTTGGTCACACTTTACGGTTCTGCCTCCAGGTCGTCTCGCGGCAGCAGTTACGAGTGAGGCGGCCCGCACTGGAGACATGTATGTATCACTGGCGAAGATGATTGCTGATGTAGTCCGGGTCGGTATTCACATTGGAATCGCGTTCGCAATTTCTTGGCCGGTCACGATTGGAGCGTTGTTAGTAGGTGGATTGACTGCTGTGATTTTGGCGCGCCTCGTGACTCTTTCCCGGCAAGTAGGGGGCCGACAGACCAGCCTCCTCGCTAGCATAACCTCCCGAATGGTGGACGGAATTGGGGGCATGAAGGCCGTGAAGGCGATGGGCCGGGAGGCGCGCCTGGGCAGGATTCTCGAAGAGGAAGTTCGGGACCTGAAAGACGCCGAACGCTGGCAGGTGATCCTCACGCAAACCGTTCGCTCGGTCCAAGAACCGATCATGATCGGAGCGTTGGCCCTGGGGCTTTATTTGATACTTGATCAGTGGACGGGAAAGCTGGATGTGCTGTTGGTGCTCGCTCTGCTATACGCCCGTTCGGTACAAGGGATAAACAACCTGCATAAGAACTACCAGAACGCGGCCAGTAAGGATCCCTCGTTCTGGTTTGTTCGCGGTTTGGCTCGGGATGCCGAGGAGGCCGAAGAGATCACGACCGGCGGACGACAACCCCATTTCGTGAACGCTATCGAGTTCGAAGCTGTGAGATTTGGGTATTCTCAGACCCCGGTGCTACGCGATGTCAGCTTCACCGTTCCACACGGCAGCTTCGTAGCGGTCACGGGGCAGTCGGGGGCCGGTAAGACGACGATTGCCGACTTGATTATCGGATTACATCGACCCGACGCGGGCAGCATATCGGTCGATGGTGTTCAGCTTCATGAGCTGGATATCGCAAAATGGCGCCACATGATTGGATATGTTCCGCAGGAAATGTTCCTGTTCCACGATTCCATTGCCGCAAATGTGACATTGGGTGACTCCACTTTCCCAGAGACTGACATTGAGGATGCATTGCACCGCGCTGGTGCATGGGGCTTTGTTGATGGCCTACTTGATGGCCCGGCCACAATTGTAGGGGAACGCGGTAGTAAGCTTTCCGGGGGTCAGAGGCAGCGCATTGCCATTGCGCGCGCGCTGCTGCGCCGGCCGGAATTACTCATTCTGGATGAAGCGACAACAGCCCTGGACCCCGAGACGGAGCAGGCCATCTGCCAGACTTTGGCAAACATCGCGGGCGAGGTAACCGTATTAGCAATCTCGCACCAGCCGGCGCTGGTCGAGGCAGCGGATATCGTCTATCGAGTTGAGGGTGGTCAAGTGCGCTCCCTAAGCGGAGCTATCGGTCTTAATCACGTTCATGCGGCTGAATCGTCATGAGTTGCAGCGGTGGTCTCCTGTGCCGTCGGCGAACCGAGCGGACTACATTCCAAAAATCGTCAGCAGCTCAGTTTTAATGCGAATCGACGCACTGTTCCGATCTTGCGTGCGGGTGCTTGGTTGGAGGTTTCTTAAAGTGCTGGTCAAAGGCCGGTTCATTGGCCTTGTGGCGGCACTATTTGGTTGGGTCATCGAAGAACGTCAATCAGGCGGTGCCATCCGCGCCGGCAGAGCAAAATCTGGAGATGATCGAATTACACTTCTGGCGCTGTCACCAGACTATTTTCGTGGTGATCTCGATGCTTTTGTCGCTACACGCCGTGTACGGGTGCTGCAAATTCAAGAACGGTGGTTGACCCGCCTATTGTATCAGTTTTATCCGAGGGACGTTCAACTCCGGAGCAAAGCCTGGCGCTTCATGAATCCGGATCCCACACAAATTACTTACGCGGCTCGTCAAGAGTATCGATCATTTCTTGAAGCACTGTTGCCCAAGTTACTCTCCAAGTTTCGCGTGGATTGCATCATCAGTCATCACATCAATTATCTACCCGATATCGATTGGGGCTCGGTATCGAATAGTCTAGGGACACCTTATGTCGTGCTGTTTCGAGAAGGGTTTCTGAGCCACTCCCAACGCGAACATATTCGCGATCGATTGGAACGAGCAGGGAGATATAGGTTCGAAGGAACCCATGTAGTGGTTCACAATGAAGCGATGCGGCAACTCTTGATTGGTGTTGGATTTGCGCAATCAAATCGGATTAGTAGTCTTGGTGTAGTAAGAATGGATGAATTCCTCAAACGCATTGCCTCAAGTCAGAACGCCACCACCAGCGCAAAACGCGTGGTGCTTTTCCCATTCATTGTGCACGAGAAGGACGTTGACTGGTTTTATCCAGTTTTTCGAGATACCCACATTGCGTTCGCGGAATTGGCGGTGGAGCGACCCGACCTCCAGTTCATTATCAAGCCGAAGGGTCCAAAGAGATTGTTTGAAGTATGGAAGCGTACAGCTGATCCCGCGTTTGCGGCAGCAGGAATCGATCCCTACACCCTTCCCAACATGACCATTCGCCACGATTTGGATGTCCAGGATTTAATTCTCAATAGCGCAGTAATATGTGGACACCAATCCACTACAGTTCTTGAAGCGGGTATTGCCGGTAAGCCGGTGATTATTTGCCATTTCAAGAGCATTCGGGATCCTCGTTATAAGGAGCATATTCGACTAGCCGATCAACTCGATTGTTATGAATTGGCGGACGACGGACAGCACCTCAAGGAACTGATCTTGGATAATCTTGAACATCCCATCGTCGCTTCTGAATTCGTCGAACGCCGGCGGCACGCGTTCTCGATCCATGTGTCAAATATCGAGGGAAACGCAACCCGGCAATACCTCGACTTGTTCGAACGCTTGTCTTCTCGGCGTTCAGCTGCCGAGACTATGGGCCGGTCCAGCGAACTTCCAAATCAGGTGACTGGATTGGAAGGTGAAAGGAATAGCGTCAGTTGACTGAATTTCGTGTAAAAATTTTTGGTGCTGGGTCCATTGGAAACCACCTTTGCCACGCGTCTCGTGTGCTCGGATGGCACGTAGATCTCTGTGATATTGACGGTGACGCACTTCGGCGCGCTCGCGAAGAGATCTACCCTTCTCGTTACGGCGCATGGGACGAAACAATTGGTCTGTATCATGCAGATGATGCACCTCGGGGCGGATACAACCTCATTGTCGTCGGGATTCCCCCTGATCACCATGTTGATGTGGCAATGACTGCTCTCGAAGAAGAACCTGCGGCCCTTCTGATCGAGAAGCCCATTTGTGGACCAGGCCTTGAGGGGGCCAGCGAGCTTTTACGAAGCATTGAGAATAGCCCTACGAAATCGTTCGTTGGGTACAACCATGTCGTCGGAAGCGCCACCAAAAAGGTAGAAGAAGTTTTGGCGTCGGGGACCGTTGGGGTTATTGAAACGATCGATGCAGAAGTGCGTGAGCATTGGGGTGGAATCTTTGCAGCCCACCCCTGGCTCGCTGGTCCCAGCGACAGCTATCTTGGGTTTACGGAACGGGGCGGTGGCGCCGTCGGTGAGCACTCTCACGCCCTCAACCTATGGCAGCATTTCGCTTGTTTGGCTGGCGCCGGGCGTGTCAGTATGGTCAGTGCATCGGCAGCCTATGTCTCGGACAGTGGCGCAAACTACGACAAGATATCCGCAATCAATCTGACAACTGAATCTGGTCTCGTGGGGCGGGTCGTTCAAGATGTGATTACCCGGCCACCACGCAAATGGGGCCGAATACAGGGCGAGAAGGGTTGCGTCGAATGGCATTTTGAGTACAAGGCCGGAATTGATGCCGTGTTTTGGGAAGGTATTGATGGGTCCGGAGAGCACCTTGTCGAGAAAACGCGACCAGATGATTTCATCGCCGAACTTATGCACATATCCGAAGTAGTACGGGGTGAAATATCCGAGTCACCGATATCAATTGATCGAGGTTTGGATACAGCACTGGTTGTAGCGGCGGCGCACAAATCCGCAAGGCAAGGTGAAGCAGTGCATATTGATTTTTCCAAGGGCTACAACGTTAGCGCGCTTCATTCGCGATAGGCAGCAACGCACAAACTGGACAGGGGCAAATGTCTGAAGGTTTCGATTTCAAGGATCTTTTCGTTTTCGACTTGGCGAATAATCATCAAGGTAGTGTCGAGCATGGACTGCAGGTGATACGAGGCGTCGCCGAGGTAGCGAACCGGAACGGTGTTCGCGGTGCGATGAAGTTTCAATTCCGTCAACTGGACAGCTTTATTCACCCTTCGCACAAAGAGCAGAGCGACAACAAGCATATACCGAGATTCCTCTCGACCCGGCTGAAGCCGGAGCAATTCGAGCGCTTGCTGCAGGAAGTCCGGAATCAGGGTTTGATTGCTATTTGCACGCCCTTCGATGAGGAATCGGTCGACGTGATAGTCGACATGGGATTCGACATCTTAAAGGTCGCAAGCTGTTCGGCTCGTGACTGGCCTCTTCTAAGCAAGATCTCCAGTGCGGGACTTCCGATCATTTGCTCGACGGGTGGCCTCGAGCTCGAGCACATTGATGATGTCGTCAGCTTCTTCGATCATCGGGGGGCAGATTTTGCAATCATGCATTGTGTTTCGATCTACCCGACTCCAGACGAGGACTGCCATCTCAATCAGATCGAAAGCCTGCGCAAGCGATATCCGGAACGTACCATTGGCTGGTCGACTCATGAGGATCCCGGGGACACGGTTCCCGTCACTATAGCGGTCGCCAAAGGCGCGAGAATGTTTGAACGTCACGTTGGCGTTGCGACCGACGAGATAAAGCTGAACGCTTATTCCTCAACGCCAGAACAGTTGGATCAATGGTTGATGGCGTATCAGAAGGCCAGAAACCTGTGCGGCAGTGTTGAACGGCCGCCGGTTCAAAAGGTTGAGCGCGAGTCCATTGATTCGTTGCGGCGAGGTGTGTTCGCAAGACGCCCGCTGAAAAAGGGAACTGTCCTGACTCGGGATCACGTCTACTTTGCCATGCCTTTTTCCGAAGGGCAGTTGGAGAGCGGAGACTGGAGAGGGGGAATCACCCTGAACGACGACGCTGAACCGGACACCGCGATCATGGCCGCGGACATTAAATCTCCTGATGATCCCGAAGCAATCGTAATCAAAAAGGCAGTGCACGAAATCAAGGCCATGCTTAATGAGGCCGGAATTGCCTTAAATAGCGCATTTCAGGTTGAGTATTCCCATCACTACGGAATTCCGAATTTTCGAGATGTCGGCGCTGTGTTGATTGACTGTGTAAATCGGGAGTACTGCAAGAAAATCATCATTCAGCTTCCCGGACAGCGGCACCCCAGTCACTACCATCCGTTGAAAGAGGAAACCTTCCAGGTTCTTCACGGCAATCTGTACGCCGAAATCGATGGTCGCGAGTTCGTACTCAGGCCGGGTGAAACCGCACTCATTCAGCCAGGTGTTTGGCACAGTTTCAGGACAGATACCGGCGTGATTTTTGAGGAGATTTCAACGACCCACTACAACACCGACAGCATCTACAAAGACCCGAAGATCAACGCGCTTGAGCGATCCGAACGCAAAACAATCACAGATCATTGGGGTCGGTACCAGATCTACACTGTCATGGATGATTGATACATTTGTATTCGACTTTGACGGGACTTTGGTCCAGTCCAATGAGATCAAAGAACAGGCCTACTATGATGTGGCGAAGCAGTTCGGATTTGGATCGGATGTGATTGACGAAGCCCTTGTTCTTGCTTCGGGTGGAAATCGTAGTGCCGTGTTCGCCGTAGTTGCGAAGCGGCTTCCCCACCAGCTTGAAACTTCGGACTCTCACTTGACCAACGTAGATTCACAAGTTCTGGTTGAGGCCTATAGCGCAATCTGTGAGCAGGAGATCTCTGTTTGCCCAGAGGTAGACGGAGCTTCGGAGATTTTAGACTGGCTAGTCGAATGCGGTATGCAGTTGTATGTGAACACTGCCACTCCCGAGGATCGAATTCAGAGCATTCTGAAAGCGCGGGGCATGCAGCGGTATTTTTCGGGTGCATATGGATCGCCAACTGACAAGTCACAGAATCTCGTTCGCGTGATCGCCGAGTCTGGTTGTTCGGCTGGGAACATCGTGGTGGTTGGGGATGGTGAAGATGATCGTCAAGCGGCCAAGAGTCTCGATTGTAGATTTGTTGGTGTCGGTGATGGAGAACGCTTTTCAGCAAGGCCAGACCAGTTGATCGATGATTTGCGCGATTTGAAGGCCTTGGTTACCTAGCAGCCACGCGAGCGGCCCGAATGGGCGAGGCACCTGGTCAGCTCCGAGAAATCAAATCAAGTACGGAACAAATGTAATGACAAATGAATCCTTGCCACCTCAACCCTCTTTGCGAAGCGGGGGACCATCTGTCGGCACCTTCACGTTTCTTGACATAGCAAACCGCGGGTCGATCGATGCCGCTCTGCTGGATCAGCTAAGTTCGGGCCGTGTCTTTGATGCTCAAGACCAGGATGTTTTCAATCGGATACGTCAGTCATTGATGACGACCGGTGAGTTGCCTTTCCCCTGGACTCAGCAAGAGGCACACCACATTGCTCGACAGCCACAGGATAAGTGGGTGGACTACCTGATTTACAGGTACAAGTTCGTCAATTACCCAAAAGAGAAGATAGTTGCTGATTTTCCTGTTTATCTGCTGATCGAACCGATGTCGGTTTGCAATCTGCGTTGTGTCATGTGCTACCAGGTTGATCCCACATTCACCAAGAAGCCGTTCATGGGAATGATGGACTTCGACCTCTTTTGCGACATTGTTGACCAGGCGGCTGAGGGTGGAACTCAGGCGATTACTCTGGCTTCCCGTGGTGAACCCACGCTACATCCGCAGTTGCCCGAGATGCTGGAATACCTCTCTGGAAAATTCATTGAAGTGAAACTCACCACGAACGCAACACGGCTCACCGAAGACCTTTGTCACAAAGTCTTGCAGAGCGGAGTGAATATTCTGGTGTTTTCCGTAGATGCGCACACCAAGGATGTATACGAGCAGATAAGGGTGCGCGGGAAGTTTGAGCAAGTTCGGGAGAACATTGAGCGATTCAACCGCATTCGGGAGGAGAGCTACCCGTCCGCCAGCACTACAACTCGCATTTCTGCCGTGCGCTTTCGGGATGACCAAGATCCCGTTGGCTTTAAAGAATTTTGGTCGGATATGGTTGATGAGGTTGGAATGAAGGACGCACAGGCACGGTGGGATACATATTCGAATGATGTCCATCATGACCTGACCACCCCATGCTGGTTCTTATGGGAACGGATGTACATTTGGCAGGATGGTTCAACCAATCCATGCGACCTCGATTACAAGAGCCACTTGTCGTCCGGAAACGTAGCATTAATGCCCATCCATGATATTTGGCATGGACCCGAACTTCAGCGGCTCAGAGAAAACCACTTGAATGGCCATCGTCTGGATCACAGTCCCTGTGACCGCTGCGGCGCGAACTTCGAATAGGATTCGCATGGCCGATCGCCTGCCGAGTAGCTGGAAACCGGCACGCTAGTCATTGAACCAACCGGGTTTGGCCAACTAGATGATCGAAGGAAAGCACGTCCTGGCGGTCGTACCCGCGCGGGGCGGAAGCAAGGGGATACCGCTCAAGAACCTTCACCCGGTTTGCGGGGTGCCGCTCATCGCGTTGGTCGGCAAAGTGGTTGCGGAAGTACCTTCGATTGACCGGGCGGTCGTTTCGACAGACCATCCCGCGATTAAGGAGGCCGCAATTGCGGCAGGTTTGGATGCACCCTTTTCCCGTCCACAGGAAATATCAGGTGACTTGATCGGTGACTGGGACGTGCTCACCCATGCACTCTCTGCGACCGAGAACATTGATGGTATTGAGTACGACATCGTCGTGATGCTCCAACCAACATCGCCGTTACGTCGACCGGCGCACGTTGTTTCTGCGATTGAAATGCTTGTTCGCGAGAATCTGGACGCGGTATGGACGGTTTCCGAAACGGACTCCAAGAGTCATCCATTGAAGCAACTAACGGTCGATGGCGGGCGACTCGACTACTATGACGATAGAGGGGGCGACATCATTGCTCGCCAGCAATTAGAGCTGGTCTATCATCGCAACGGGGCGGCATACGCAATCACTCGAGGCTGCCTAATCGATCATGGATCGATCAAAGGCGCGGCAACGGGTGCGGTCATCATCGACGAACCGATGGTTAGTATCGACACACTCTGGGATGTCAAACTGGTCGAGGACATCTTGTCAGGTCAAGACGACAACTTCGCCTGATGTTTGATACCGATACGTCTCAAGCGATTTCAGGTGACGTGACGCACGAGACGCTCACGTTCGATGTATCCATTGACGGCTTCGATCGCAAAGAGGCGCTAGCAGCCCTGGACAAATTTGGAGCTATCATTTTGCGGGGCGTTTTTCCTGAGGATGATATTGCAGCTCTTGCAGATGGTGCACAAAACTATCTCGAGAAGCCGTCAATTGCCGGATCTTTCGGATACTACCGAAAAGATTATGGCAAGAAGCTTGTTGACCCATTCATGATCGGGGGGCATTCGGTCGACGTCTGCCTGAATGAGTGGTTGATTGATTTTATCGAGGCGTACATGGACAGCGAGTGCGTTCTGTCTGAGGCCTTCATCAAGGAGGACGTCCCGACGGAGTACGTATATTTTCCAATCCACGCAGACTACGCTCCCGGCACCATTCGACGTTCAGAATCGGATTTCGTGATCACAGCTGAGGCGTTGGCTGATCCCGTCGGGGTGGGCGCCGCTTTGTACTTGGCAGACTCTGTTGAAGGTGCGTTTTGTTTTTGTCTGGGTACACACAAGCTCAAGGCGCCGAAAGGTCAAGAAATTGACTTGTACGACCCGGAGGAGAAGCAAAGGATTTTGTCGACGAGATGCCGCATGGAAGGACAAAAGGGAGACATTGTGGTCTTCGATGACCGCGGATTCCATGGGCCCGATCAACCCTCTCCCAGCGTACGCCTGGTCATGTTGCTTGATTGGACCCGTTCCCAAAGTTGGGATGGCCCTGCACAAGCTGCCCCTCTGCGTGTTTTCACTTCAGATCTCAGCCGCCTTTCGCCCAAGCAGCTACGGGTCGTGGGCATAGGCGCAAGGACTTTGGGGCCTCGCGACACATATCACATGCATACCTTTGGCCAACGCAAGAGTGGTCGCTTGGCATTTAAACTTGCCCACCGGCTCATTGAGGATGCATTTTTAGTCAATCACTGGAAGCGGACAATTCGTGCTCGATTGGGCCGGGTTCTTTCCCGTCCCCGGTCCTGACGCCGGTCCACAAGAGTTCAGATCATGGCGATTTCTTCCATGCTTCCGCCATCATGGCGGCCAAAGTGGAATTTGTTGAGGCTTGCCTGCGAATTTCGTGGGCCGGGCCGTAGTCTACGTTACGACCAGTCCTTGGCATCGTGGGTTGCGACCAAGCCGGTCGATGGCAAACCGATGTCATTCGTTGTGCGGTCGTACCGCGAATTGAGGCGATTTCGTAATTTCGGCATTGATCCGTCAGCCGATCTAACTTACCGGTGGCTGCGAGGTGCATCTAATTGCAAGGTGTTTTATGACGTGGGCGCTTCCATTGGTATCTACGGGATCGGGGCTCATGTGATTCATGGTGCGAAGTCGGTTTTTGTCGAGCCCTATGCACCAAGTATCGAGACCTTGTTAAAGTCAATCAGCTTGGTTGGTACTCCGGAGAACTTTGAAGTGGTTCAAGCGGGAATTGATGCCGTGCCTTCCTACGGACGGCTGTACATCCACAATCCCCCAAAACCAGGTGTTACCAAGACCAGTTATTCAGATCTTTCGAATTACACGTTAGGAGGTCGCGATACGGATCCTGTTCACGCGTCTCAATGGCTACCTGGAGTTTCACTCGACCAACTTATCTTTGAGTATGGTCTTCCAAGGCCGACCCACGTGAAAATCGATGTCGATGGATTCGAGGTCAACGCGATGAAGGGCGCGACGAGACTGCTTCAGGAACGGTCGGCCTCCTCTTTTTGTATTGAGACCAATGGCAACGAAAACCTCCAAGCAATCGAAGGCCTGATGGCAGATGCCGGTTACAAAGAGATTGATCGGCAGCGCCACGAACGGCACGAGTATTTCATCGCGGACGTGGTGTATCAGCGCGACAATGAGGTGACGTGAGCCTTACTCGACGGCGCTGGAAAGCGCAGGAGAAGATGACGCAGCTCTCGAATGCTCATGGGTCAAAGAGTTTCCGATCGCGCTTTCGATGACGCGGCACCAGTTTTCTGTTGCAGTTCCGTCCAGGTTTGAAATCCATTTCTCGAACTCGGTCCGTCTCATTGCCATGATTTGTTCGGGAATTTGATAGTCGGTTAGCCGCTGCTGGACGCAATCCTTCATTTCTTCGAACGAATTGACGATATCAAAGATATCGCCTCTTCCGGAAAACTTGACATAACCCCGCAGGTCGTGAGCGATCTCTTCCCTGAACTCAGGGACGATTACGGGTCGGCCCATGACGGCGGCTTCGAGCATCGTCGTTGAGTTGAATGCGCAGACGACACGGGACTTCCGGATTAGGCCGAGTGGATCCTCGTCCGCCACAATCCTCAAATTGGCGATGTCCTCGCTGTCGACTCCTCCACTTCTGATCGCTTCTCTGATCTTGTCGATCCAGCTGCCACCCCATTTCGCTTTGATCACGAAGTCAGCCTTGGGGCAACTGACGGCGATCTTGGCAAATGCAGCATGTGTTGCGCGGAATAGTTTTCCCCAACCTGCATCGGGGTTGTCGGGCCAAGCCTTAATACCAAGGTCTATGAGCCCAATGCCCGGATTGAATGAAAACAAGGTCACCATCGGCCTGCCATTGTCAGGTATAGGCGGTGTCCCGCCACTCAACTCCTTGGCAAGGGCATCCATGCGTGGTGCGCCCACGGAGCCGGAATTGGTCTCGTCAACGTAGCCCGCTCGCCGAAAAACTCCCCAAACTTCGGGGTTGGGAGCCGCAAGATAAGTGCCCTCGAACTTTCCTCCCAGTAATTTGCACCGGTCGATGATATGTTGCTGATCTCCGGCTTCCGTCCGAAATCCTTCCTTGAAAAATACGATGTATGGAACGCCGAGCTGTTTCGAAACGACTCCCCAATGGACGTCTTGGCGGTACCAGAAATTGACGCCTGCAACACAGTCAATGCGCAGCGAACGGTAAAGATGAGATAGGAACTCCGCCAGAAATGTTCTGAAATCATCTTGGGCGCGAATCAGCACAGGTTCGTCCAGATGATGTGCCATCGCAAACCCCAGAAATCTCCGTTCGTAGTCCTCCAGGCGCAAATGACTTAAATGCCTCACAACGGCAGTTTCAGTCTCTTTGTCGACTCGATCATAAAAAAGGCTGAACAACCGAAATTGCCATGCCGGCGGCGCGAGGAAGATCTGAAATTTATTGGTGTCCGCCAGTTCGTTGATGTCGCGCGTGAATCGCTCGGGACTGAGAAGCAGTAACCTTGGAGTATTTGCGGAGGGTGCCATTGGGTGCTGCAGTTTCTTGATCTGGAGGCGGCACAAATACGCCATACCTCTGATCAGGAGGTCTCTCATCGGCGATCTCAGTCCAGCCTGCAGAGACCTCTTTACTACCCTGTTAAGAAACCGCGCCGTACTGGTTAACTCGACGAGTCGTTCGTAGACAGCTGCACCCGACATTATTTGGCCTCGCTGCACATCACCTGATCCGTACCCACCACGCTGCGACGGCAAGATTTCCGTACCGACGCCATTCGCAGGGTGACGATACGACGAATTCCATTCTTCGTGGGAGTTCTTCGACAGTGAGACTTGTGTCCGTAGCAATCTCTTGGAGTTGAAGCGTCCTCAGAGACTACGGATGATTGCAGGATCATTACTGAACATGAGCCGAAAGTCCATGGTCGATTGAAGTGAGGCAGCTGATCAATAGTTTGATTCAGTATTCCAAATTCGATTATTGATCCTGCATATGCTTTTTCCGTAGAGGGCTACAAGTGCTCACCTTGAGTTGGGCAGACGGGCAAGATTTTTCGCTTTCAAGATCATGAAGTCTGCAATCCAAAACACCGGACTGATGATCCTCGTTCTTGGCATATGCCTGACTCTTCTCGAACCTTTGAGCCGGATCATCTTGCCTGTATCGAATGCGGTGGATACGCGCTCGCTGAGCGGCGAACCACTTGAAGACATCTATGAAAGTGCCCTGCGCTTCAAGCCTGGTCTTGCCTTCCGACAGGTTGGAAATGAATTTGATGTGCAAGTTACCATCAGCGAAGACGGGCATAGGGTGCCTACGCATTCTGGAAATCCTGAGGTCATATTCCTCGGCGATTCATTCACTTTCGGTCATGGGCTCAACGACGATGAAACGTTTCCATTTATATATTGCTCGAAGGTCGCAGTAACGTGCGCCAATCTTGGCATGAGCGGAACGGGAACTGGCTGGCAACTGGATATTCTTGAGGATCATCTGACTTCCAAGAATTGGAAACCAAGGACGGTAAAGCTCTTTATGTTTGCGATGTCCGGGGCGCTTATGTCCGGCAACGACCTTGCCGACAACCTTCATTACGTAGCCAGCGGGGGAAGCTCTAGCGTCGAATCAAACGATTCCACAATTGAGTCCGATCAGAGCCAAAGGGTTCTCTCCATAGCGGAACGAATGATTTTGGTGCGAAACGCCGTACTTGAGAACTCAAACTTGGGGCGCGTCATGTATCACATGTTAGGCCCCTGGATTCGAACGAGATTCTCTCCAAGACCCTCAGAAGATCGCCTCAACGCGGCCTTGGCCGCCACGAGAGTGCAGATCCAGCGATTCGAAGAACTGGCTCGTCAGTATGCATTTGGGGCTGAGATATATCTGATTCACCCAATACAGGACATCATGCGCGGGACGGCCGAAGACACGATGTCGCGCATAAGTGAAATCGCACCAATGCTGGATGTTTTCGACACCGCTCACCTGTTCGGCACGGAGCCACAGAAATTTTACTATTCCTTCGACGGACATTTGAATTCACTCGGAAGCCTGCAGATCGCGGGATACCTCATTAATCAGCACGATCTCTTTGATGCCAAGAGATTGGAAAACCGTTAGTTGAGCAAGACTGCGATATTTGGCCCACTTGCTTTCGTAGTCTCGACGGAAAACCTGTCGTCATGAATAACCGTGGCATTCCGAGATCCCCCACATTTCTGGTTGTCGGAGCGCAAAAATCTGCAACGACTTGGCTGTATGAGTGCTTGCGCGAGCACCCAGACGTGTATGTGCCAAAGACCAAAGAGATTCATTTCTTTTGCGGCGAAAACGATTGCCCCAAGTCGACGGCAAGTCATGGAGAGGACTGGTACCGGTCGCAGTTCTCGACCCAGGATTGTTACAAGGCGGCAGGTGAGCTCAGTATCGATTACATGTTTTATGAGGACGTCGCCGAAAAGGTGTCCACCTTCAACCCACAAATGAAGATCATATTCTTACTTCGCGATCCAATAGATCGTGCCTATTCCGCTTATTGGATGGAAAAGCGCTACAAGGCGGATCACCCGGACTTCACGACATTCGTTCATCAGGAAAGTCCGTATGTCGCACGCGGATTCTACTATCGACAGATCATGCGTTACCTTGGTGTCTTTCCAAGAGAGAACATTGCCATTTATCTCTATGACGACCTCCTGAAAGACCCTCGGCAATTCACTGCCGATGTATTTGATTTCCTTGGTGTCGCGTCGGAATTTGTGCCGTCGTCATTGAATCAACGTGTTGCTCAGACACGAAAAATGGCCCCTTTGTTGAGCCGAATTCTGTATACGCATGTGGCGCCGGTTCTTCGATGGGCGCCGGCACTATGGCTGTGGAGAATGATCAAGCGGCACACCAATCTGACCTCGCGGGGTGGCGCGCTCAGCGCGGAGCACAGCGCCTACCCGCCCATGCGCGAAGAGGACAAGGCTGACCTCTTGGACATCTATCGAGAGGAAAACCAAAAGCTCTTCCAGCTCTTGGGGCGAGAGATTACTGATTGGCAGAAATGAGCTCACTTCGACTCGGTTGTCCGGTCAACCATTGACCTCCATTTGCCTCAATGAACTGCATTGGCATCACCCTGATCGCCCCAGTATTTCGTTGGAATTGATCCGCCACTGATCCATGTGCGGCGTTTTTGCCCTCTATCTTAACCGGCCACTGACTGACGCTGATATCGCGCTCGGGCGCGCGGGTGTGACGGCGCTGAAACATCGCGGCCCAGACAGTGTCGGAGAGTGGTACGACGTTGAGCGTGGTGTATTCCTCGGACACCGGCGTTTGACCATTATTGATCTGAGTGATGCCAGTAACCAGCCGATGGTGCACGGTGGTCTGGTAATTTCCTACAACGGTGAAATCTACAACTACCGCGACCTGCGCAGTACGCTCAAAGAGCGAGGCACAAGGTTTGAGACGAGCGGCGATACAGAGGTTCTGCTGAAGGCCTGGCAGGAAATGGGGTCAGGCTCGCTCGATGCCATCGATGGCATGTTCGCGTTCACGATTTGGGACGGAATGGGCGGCTGGTTGGCAGTGGATCCATTCGGCGAGAAGCAGCTCTACTACGCCGAGATTCCGGATGGCATCATCGTCTCATCTGAAATCGGTGTGTTAGCTGACCTGATCGATGCCAAGCCCGATCTCTCTGACGAACGTCTCGTTGCCTTTATGGCGCTGGGCTACATTCCCGCACCGCACACGGCGTTTAGCAACATAAAGCGTCTGGTTCCCGCAGAATTTCTAAAGGTTGTCGAGGGTCGAATTGCAAGTTCGGGCAAGTATTGGTCGGCGCCGGTGGGCGAGCCAGGCAGGGGTACCGTTCAGCCACTGAGCGAGCGGGACCTGGACCGGCTGCAAGAAGTTCTCGTTGATACCGTTGACAGCCGACTGGTTTCGGATGTCCCGCTTTGCATCTTTCTCTCCAGTGGGATCGATTCAGCGCTGGTTGCCTCGATGGCCAAGCGGGACCTGAATCGGGATTTGCAATGCCTTACAGTTAGTTTTCCTCAAGGGCGAACTCATGACGAAGCGGCTGGGGCTGCAAAGATCGCTGCGGAACTGCAACTCCCGCATGAAACAATCGTCAGCGAAGATGATCCGGGTGCGATAGACGCGGCATACATGAATCAATTGTTCGGTCAGCCGAATGACAACCTGACTGTGGCATCAGTCTATCAGATGGCGACCGCCGCCCGTACCAGGGGGTTTCGCGTTGCCTTGTCTGGTGTTGGGGGCGACGAGGTTTTCTTCGGCTACAACAAACACTTTTACTGTTATAGCAAGAGACACTGGTTCGGATTGCCCGAAAGTCTGCGGCTGGGATTGCGGCCGTTGGCCATCGCACTCCAGCAGTTGCATCCCAGGATTGGTATATTTCGAGATATATTTGCGGTTAGGAACTGCGAGCGGTTTCTCGCCGTCAAGAACATGCCAACATTTCCGGCATTGAAGACCATACCTGGATTGTCACAGTGGGCTCGAAACACGTTCACCGGTAACGGCGCACAGCTTGAGTATGAAGTGCCGCGGTTCGATTTGAGAGACACTCTGGCAAACCATCATTTGCCATGTGTCGATGTCGGCAGTATGCGGGCAAGCCTGGAGCTGCGAACACCGTATCTCAGCCGGCGCCTGCAGGAAGTTGTCGCTACTTCTGATCCGAGGGCTTTTCTGGCGTTCGGGCAGAAGTCGGTCTTGCGTCGTTTGCTCTCAAGATACCTACCATCAAGCCTCATCGATCGTCCCAAGATGGGATTTGTGTTCCCGTTCGACAGGTTTCTGAATCAGGTTCAGGATGGGTATCCGCGCGTTGGTGGTTTGCCGGAATCCTTGTGTCAGTCCATATGGGACCAGAGGGCGGAAACAGGTTGGCAACGTCTCGCCATCCGTTTGGTTCTGGCGCAACAGTTCAAGTTGCAGCCATCCACATGTCGTCACGGCGACGAGGTTGCACTAGCAGCTGTACAAAGTCAGCGAGACGTGCCAGCCTGAGGCTTCTCGTATTGGCCTCTCGCCCCCAGTCGCCGATGGGTTCGGCCTGAATATTCCGAAGTCTCATGAAGGTTCTTTTCATCGTCCGCTTATTCAGTGGATTCGAACGTAGCGTTTCGGAGCGGAGATGGATTCCCGCGGGCACGCCCACGATCTACAAGTTGATCGACGCACTGGCAAAAGACTCTCATGAGATGGAGTACGTGTTTACCTGCAAAGCGGTGTCCTGGGTGTGTTCGGACCCGTCAGATCGAGAGGTCGAGATCGAGGGGCTCCCGGGACAGACCACCGTTCTGGCGGGTGAGGCGAGATTTCCGGAATGGCTGGGTCGATTGCGTTGGTACTTCTATGAACTGCGCCAGGTGTGGCGGGCGCTGAAGATCTATCGGAGAAGCCGACCCGACTTGATCTACGTCGACCGCGGCAACATGTGGATCGCCGGAATTTTGGCGCGGCTCATTCGCGTGCCGGTGGTTTACCGGGTAATGGGAATCAGCCCCGGGTTTCGACATATCGCCGCAGGGAATCGGCCGCAGCAAATCGTTTCCCGATGGCTGGTGCGAGCACCGTTCGGCGCGGTTCTGTGCAGCGAAGACGGTAGCGGTGGAGAGATGTGGTTGGACCGAATGCTGCGCCCGGATGTGCCACGTGCATTTCTGCTGCATGGCGTTGTGCAACCTGACTCCTTGCAGACATCCACGCCGGAAACCTGGGGGATGCCTAGGGATCGAACGATTGTTCTCTTTGTGGGCCGCTTAGAAACTCTTAAAGGTTGCGATGAGTTCATCGAAGGGTTTCTCAAGGCCTCGGAGCGTCAACCCGAGGCACTCCATGCCCTGATCGTGGGAGGAGGCCCACGGGAGAAAGCGCTGCGGGTTCGTGTTTCGGAAGCTGGAGCAGAGCGTACCGTGACATTTACGGGCGAACTTACACACGCACGCGTTTTGAATGTTTATGCGCAGGCGGACATCTACGTGTCTCTCAACAGAATGTGCAATTTGACCAATACCAATGTGGAGGCCCTCTCTGCCGGATGCTGCGCGATATTTCCTGCTTCCCAACCTGGCATCGGTGCTGACCTCCGTACGGACCAGATATTTCCTCCCGATACGGTCATGCGTATCCCTCACGTCGAAGACACCGACGCCTTGGCGGCTGCGCTTCTTCATCTACATAGCGATGGAGAAGAGCGGCAAAGAAGAGCCAAGGCTATCGCCCGTATCGCCGAGCAAACGTTCTCCAATTGGGATGAACGTATTCAGCACGAGATCTCGATGCTCTCCAGTGTAGCTCAGAGTAAATCCCACGAGTCTCTGTCCACTGCATCGCAGGTTCAGGGGGCTGGGATCAAGTTCGAGCTTTGAACGACAAGTGCGGTTGATGCCCAAATTTGTCTCCTGATGCCCCGAGAACGGATGAAACATCCTGACATTGTCCTGGTGATTGGGGACTTGGGCCCCGGCGGTTCTCAGCGAGTGGTGACAACATTGGCAAATGCCTGGAACGACGCCGGTCGTACGGTCGCGATTGTTACGCTCTCGGACTCCGAGTCTGACTTCTTTGAGCCACACGAGGGAATTATCCGCCGCGCGATCGGTCAGACCGCGGACTCGGGGTCGTTCTTCCGGGGCGTTTGCGCCAATTTTCGTCGTATTGTCGCGCTGCGACGGACATTCAAGGAACTTAGGGCGACGAACGTCGTAGCCTTTATTGGTTCGACGAATGTACTGACGGTCATCGCTTCTCTCGGCCTCAGGACGCGTGTCGTCATCAGCGAACGTAACGATCCCCGTAGGCAGCCGATTGGCCGCGCCTGGCGCATAATGCGTCGAGTGTTCTATCCGATGGCGGACTTCGTAACGGCAAACAGTGAAGCTGCGATGGGGTACCTAGGAGGATTCATTCCGTCTCGCAAGCTGGTCTATGTTCCCAATCCCGTAGCCTACGATTCCGAGACATCCCGTGCTGAAATCCCAGAAACAACCATTCTGACGGTGGCCAGTTTCACCTACCAGAAAGCGCATGAGGTTCTGCTGCACGCCTTCGCCAAGATTGCAGACTCAGTGCCGGGATGGCGCCTTGCCCTTATCGGCGAAGGGGAGGCCGAATCCCAACTTCGCGCTCTCGCTGACAGTTTGGGAATCGGAACCCGAATTGACTGGCTGGGCACCGTGTCGAATCCGTTTCCATACTACCGTGCCGCTGGACTCTTCGTACTGCCATCGCGATTCGAGGGAACGGCAAATGTGGTGCTTGAGGCGATGAGCTGCGGAATGCCTGTCATAGTCACCGAGCGTTCCGCCGGTCCATCGCAGTTTGTCGAAAACGGTGTTTCCGGTCTGGTTGTGCCTGTCGATGACGTATCAGGCCTGGCGTCGGCACTTCTCGAATTGATCCACGATCCTGATTGCAGGCGGCGGTTGGCGGCAGAAGGCACGAGCCGGGCGAAAGCTTGCACCGTGGACCGCGTCCTCGCCGTCTGGAATGAAATTGTTAGCAACACGACGTCGCACAAACGTTTCAATGCTGTCCGTTGAGCGGCGTTCGTGCTTAAGATCAATATCCTAAGTGACCGATTTGCGACGCAGAATACGTGTGCATTCCTCGGGCCGCTGCTCGTACATGGGCGTGCCATCCGGGAAAGTGGATATGACATTCGAATTCATTTTGCCATTGAACCAGCGCTGCGCGAGTGCGACGTGCTGGTCGTCAACAGCAATTACTTCTGGAATGATCCGAGTCAAGACCGAAGCGATCAAGCGACTGAGGTAATCGCGGAATTGGCGGATGCCGCCAGTTGCTTGCTGTTCTTCGATCGCAGTTCGACGGCGGCGTCGGTCGCGGTCGATGTGCTGCCATTTGTCACACGTTACTACAAGACCAGCCTGTTGAGGGATCGAGCTCACTATCTGAGGCCCTTATATGGCGTGCGACTGTTTGCGGATTACTATCACCGACAAACTGGCGTAAGTGATGAAGAATCCAACTGTTCGGTACCCGTATCCGATGCCAAGCACCTGGCGAAGTTGCGGCTGTCTTGGAATACATCCCTCGCCAACTACTCGCTGTTGGGTCCACGTCTTGCCACGCTTTGTCGTTACGTTCCTCTGGCGTTCTTGATGCGTCCCACCGGGCATTTCGAACCGCCGTCTGCATCACGGCCCCTGGGTGTGTCGTGCCGGATCAATACCGCTTATCGGCGGAATACCGTGGCTCACCAACGCAAACTAATGGCCAATTTGCTTGGCGATTACTGCTCCAGTGATCGCATTGGAAAACTGGCTTATGTTCGGGAGCTTCGCCGCAGTCGCGTCGTCCTCTCACCGTTCGGTTACAGCGAAATCAATTACAAAGACTACGAGACATTCCTTGCTGGTGCGGTTCTCATGAAGCCTGACATGTCGCACCTGGAGACATACCCCGATTTGTTTCAGCCCGAGACGACATTCGTTCCCCATAGTTGGGACTTGGACGATACCGTTCGGCGGTTGGAAGAGGTGCTTCAGGATTATGACCGCTACATCGATATCGCACGGGCGGGTCAAGAGGCCTATCGCGCCCACATCGTAGGGAGGGAGGCGCGGGATCGGTTCGTGACCTACCTTAGCCAACTTGTGACTGAGGCTCTACACGAACCCCGCCCGCAGACTTGATCCATGGGACAAGTGTGGCACGTGTCAATTTCGGACAGGTCAGGATAACAGTGATCTGTCAGGCCAAACGAAGTTGCTGAATTCTTGATTCCACTACTCTTTTTGGCCCGTTCGCTAGATGTTGGCGGAGCGGAGTCTCAATTGGTGGTTCTGGCCACCCGACTGCAGCGGCTAGGGTTCGAAGTGTCCGTCGCGACATTTTATCCGGGCGGTGCACTCGAAAGTGCTCTGGCTGGTACTGGTGTCAGACTGATTTCGACCCAGAAAGCAGGCCGGTGGGATGTATTGGGATTTGCTCGACGCCTTCATCGAATCGTCGATGAGCTTAAACCGGCGGTCATTCAATCCTTTCTGGGCCCACCCAATATATTCTCTGCGCTGCTGCAACCATTTCACCGTGGATCGCGAATCGTCTGGGGCGTGAGAGCTTCTGACATGGATCTCAGTCTCTATGACTATTCTTGGAGACTAACCGCGTTCCTTGAACGGCGCCTTTCCAGGATTCCCGACAGGATCATGGTGAACTCGAAGGCGGGTCTCGATTATGGTGCTGCCGTTGGCTTGCCGGTAGAAAAAATCGTCGTTATCTCCAACGGTTTCGACACGGAAGTCTTCGCTCCAAACCCGGACGCGAGAGTGCAGTTGCGCGCGGAGTGGGGCGTAAGTGGGGATCAGCGTCTCATTGGAATGGCAGCCCGGCTGGATCCGATTAAGGATCACGAAGGATTTCTACGGACGGCTGCGCTGTTGAAAGATGATTCGACACTCCGATTCGTTTGTGTTGGCGGTGGGCAAGGCGAGTATGTCGAAGCCTTGAAGCAACTTGCGCGCACATTGGGCCTGTCCAATTCCATTATTTGGGCAGGCGAACGACAGGACATGCCCGCCGTATATAACGCATTCGACATTCACGTCTTGAGTTCCTTGTCCGAGGGTCTTTCCAACGCTGTCGGCGAGGCAATGGCCAGCGGCATTCCCTGCGTGACGACGGATGTCGGCGATTGTCCGTCCCTCGTCGGCGATACTGGCTTCGTGGTACCAATCCGCGATCCGAACGCGATGGCCGAGGCGCTGCGGCTGCTTCTGGGTGAAGGACAACAAGGTCTAGCTCAAAGAGGTGCCTCCGCTCGGCAACGCGTAATGGATCGCTATTCACCGGAGTCCATGGCCCGGGATGCGGCGGCACTCTACCGTTCCTTGATTATGGAATCACCTTGTCCCACTTCATCGTAGCGAACGACAAGATCAAGTAAATGTGCGGCATCACGGGGTTTCTTGGATTTAATGCCGGAGAATCGGAACAGCGATCGACCGTGAGCCGGATGATGGCTGCGCTAAGCCACCGAGGACCGGATGACGAGGGTCTGTGGCTGGAACCAGAGTCCGGACTTGCGCTCGGGCATCGGCGGCTTTCAATCATCGATCTGTCCGCGCTCGGTCACCAGCCGATGACGTCGGGCAGCGGACGCTATGTGATTACCTACAATGGCGAGATCTACAACTTCAGAGAAATACGGGATGAGCTGAGGACGGCCGGCGTCGAATTTAGAGGCGACAGCGACACTGAGGTTGTTACAGCTGCTGTTGACTTATGGGGTCTGGATTCCACGCTTTCTCGACTGATCGGGATGTTCGCCTTCGCATTATGGGATAAGCAGGAACGAGAGTTATCTCTGGTTCGTGATCGCTTGGGGATTAAGCCTCTGTACTATGGTACCGGCGGCAGTACGTTCTTCTTCGCATCTGAGTTGAAGGCGCTGCATGCATTCCCTAAATGGTCACCTGAGATCGACAGAAATGCCTTGGCAGCCTACCTGCGATGGAACTATGTGCCGGGTCCTCAGAGCATATTCACCGGAACATTCAAGCTACAGCCCGGGCAAGTACTACGCCTCAAGCCGGGCAGCCAGCCGCATATTTCGACGTTTTGGAGCCTTGACGACGTCGTGAAGCGTGCCACTGCCGACCGGCGGCAGATGTCCGATCATGAGGCGACGGACGCATTAGAGGACGTGCTCGGATCCTCCATTGCAGGCAGGATGATCGCGGATGTTCCGCTCGGTGCATTTCTCTCAGGAGGAATTGATTCATCGACTGTTGTGGCATTGATGCAGGCGCGCAGTAGCCGTCCGGTCCGGACCTTCACTATCGGCTTTGCCGATGAATCCTATGACGAGGCTCGCTACGCCAAGTCAGTCGCCCAACACATCGGCACGGAACACACGGAACTCTACGTTGAGCCGGAGACGGCGCGCGAGGTAATTCCCAAATTGCCAGCAATGTACGATGAGCCGTTCGCCGATTCTTCGCAGATTCCCACATTCCTGGTGTCCGAGATGACCCGCCGCTCCGTGACGGTCGCTTTGTCGGGAGACGGGGGAGACGAGTTGTTTGCCGGATACACGCGCTATGCCTGGGCTGATCTGGCTTGGCGCCATTTCGGTCGAATCCCACGCGGACTTCGCCGTCTCGTCGCCGGAGGTCTCCAGTCCCTGCCAGCATCATTCTGGCGTACTGCGGTTGTTCCACTGCCGGCCTCCAGACGACCGCACAGGTTGGGAGAGCGGGCGCTGAAGCTGGGTGCAATGCTTTCTCAACTTGATGCCGACGGTTTCTACCGCCAGACCCATACGCATTGGAGTGACCCGAATTCCCTCGCGATCGGAGGGGAAGAATCGAAGGGCGTGCCCTGGGATGAAGAGGTTCAGGATCGTATTCCTAACTATCTCGAGCGAATGCAGTTTATGGATACCGTCACCTATCTCCCAGACGACATCCTGACGAAAGTGGATCGGGCATCGATGGCAGTCAGCTTGGAGGTTCGGGTTCCGATTCTTGATCATCGAGTGGTGGAATTCGCTTGGTCGCTCCCGGAAAAGTTTCGCGTTCGTAATGGAAAACACAAGTGGCTGTTGCGCAAACTACTCGCCCGACACCTTCCGCAGTCTCTCATCGACCGACCCAAGAAGGGTTTCAGCGTCCCCATGGGACAGTGGTTGCGGGGGCCTTTACGCGAATGGGCTGAGGATCTCTTGTCAGAGCGGTCGCTTGCTCGTGACGGCTACATACAGGCCTCGTTGGTGCGACGAACGTGGCGAGAGTTCCTGCAGGGACGCTCGGCAATGCAGGAACCTCTTTGGGGCATCCTGATGTTCCAGGCTTGGCGTCAGCACTGGAAGTAGGCGACAGCACATCCACGGATTGAACGCGGCATTAGTATTGCGCAACCCGAATTCAAAGATCCGTATTCTCCATGTCATTACTGGACTCTCGACCGGTGGCGCAGAAACCACACTGCAAAAGCTACTGCACGGAATGGACCGAGCGCGGTTTGAGTGTCGGGTGGTGTCGTTGACCGATATTGGAACGGTCGGGACCCAGATTGCAGCTGCTGGAGATCCGGTCGAAGCGTTGCGCATGAAACGTGGCATCCCAAATCCCCTCGCGCTTCTGAGATTGGCTCGGCAGATCCGTGATTGGTCGCCAGATGTCGTGCAGACATGGTTGTATCATGCGGATCTCCTTGGCCTGCTGGCGGCTAGGCTGGCACGAGTTGGCAACGTGGCGTGGAATGTACGCTGCTCCTACATGGGTGAAGATTATTACCGGGGGATGTCGGGGTTGGTCCTTCGCGCCCTTGTGCGCCTGTCAGCCAAACCGCTCGCAGTCGTTGTGAATTCTCAAGCGGGTCAGGAACTTCATGAGGCACTGGGGTACAGACCCAAGCGCTGGGTGGTTATTCCCAACGGCTTCGACCTCGTTCAGTTCAGATCGGACACGTCAGATCGTGCGCTCGTGCGGACAAGTCTGGGCCTAAGCGACGAGCATGTCCTCATCGGCATGGTGGGTCGCTACGATCCGGTAAAGGGGCACGATACATTTGTGGCGGCCGCTACTAAGGCGGCGAAGTCGCAGCCCGGCCTGAAATTCGCCCTCATTGGACCCGGCTGCGACTGGGATAATGCTGGCTTGAAGGCATTAATCACTCCTGATCTTGCGGAACGGTTTCTCTTGCTGGGCGAGCGCAGAGACATGCCCAGTCTGACTCGCGCTCTCGACATTGCGACCTGCGCGTCGATCGGTGAAGGTTTCCCCAACGTCATTGGCGAAGCCATGGCGTGCGAAGTTCCTTGCGTCGTGACCGATGTCGGCGATTGCGCAGCCATTGTTGGTTCTTCCGGCCGGGTGGTCGCACCGGAGAATCCTCGAGAGCTTGCTGACGCGTGGTTGTCTCTCGTTGATCTGGGCACACAAGGGCGCCGATCCCTGGGCTCGATGGCTCGATCGAGAATTGAGCGTGCGCATTCAATCGCCGTCGTGATTCGGCGGTATGAGACGCTCTACGAGGAACTCGCGGGCGCGACGGTACAAAATTGCTGATGGTTGTGGATCGTTCACGACGCTATGCACCGGGGGTTTTGGGCCTAGCGTCAGGAAGTTCTTTCCGGCAGGCACCGAGTTGACGATGCACGCCGACCGGCACGCGAATGTCATGCGATCTTTGTATATCGCCTTGATTGTTGCCGTTGGTATTCGAATTGCCGTGGTCGCAGGAACGGCGGTCTGGCCGGTTCCCAACGAAAATGGTTTCCCAGTTTCAATTTTTCACATCGCCACAAGTTTGGATATGTGGATCATGAACAAGGCGCGGCTTGACTATTCGCTGGTCGGTGCCCACGACCACAGTCTTGCCCTTACCATAGAGTCCTTCAAAAATTTTTATATTGACCCGGGAGTCGATACCGCAGTTTTTTATCCCCCTCCACTGTTTCCGCTCCTTTTGGAGGCCGTCGACTACAAGTGGGACAATACGGTTCTGATAGGCATGCTGTTCTTGAGCCTAGGGATTCTGATGGCAGCAGCTTGGCTACGATGGCTTGCGGCACGACAGGTGCCCCTTGTCTGGCTCGTGGCTTTTGCTCTCCTTCCGCATCCGATTTGGCACATGATACACATCGGTACGGATCTGCTGGGAGCCGTATTCTTCGCTGGGTTCTTTCTCAGCTATTTCGGACTTCAGCGATCACGGCAGCGAATACCGGTTTCGTTGTTCTTTCTGATTATGCTGCTGTTGACGCGGCCGACAGGTGTTTCGGTGGCCATATTCCTGTTGGTGGATCTGCTGTTCCTGGAGCGGAATTTGGACCTGCGTCACCGATTGCTTGTCTGCTTGGGAGTCTGCGTTCTATGCATACCATTCGCGGTCTTCTACACGCCCATCTTTGTTTCAGTCGCCATCACGGAGACGCATTACACATTCCTGGACATTCCGGTTGCTGACTACTACGCCGGCATTTTCGAATTTATGCCACGGTGGCTCGATTTGGGGCTGTCCTGGCTATCGCTGATCGGCGTGAAGGTGCTGTATCTGGTAGGGTTGCGCCCATCCTGGGGTGATGCGGGCATCGAAATGCTGATCATTAGGTCAGCTCCAGGGTTGATCTTTCTACCTGGGCTGTTCTGGATGTTCATAAAGGCGCCCAGGCGTGAACTGCTCCTCGTCGTGCTGGTTCTGTTACCTGTTATGGTGGGCGCGGCACAGGATCGCTATACCCTCCCGATCCAGCCCTTCCTGCTGTTTTACGGATATCTGGCGTATCGTTCTCTATGGAACATTCTGGTTCAGCGATCGGCGTCCGAGCCGGTAACGTGAGCATGGCGAATTGATGGCTGACAGAGCGAGTCCGCACGAGCGCGTTCTTGTGTTTGTCCCGACCTACAACGATGTCGAGCATCTCCATTCGTTGATCGAGGAGGTGCGGGGGCTGCCTGGCGAGTTCACGGTATTGATCGTGGATGATGGTTCAACACCGCCGGTCAGGCTCGACAAACAAGCGGACAGCGCTTTGCTGTTCCGCATTCCTTCGAATCTGGGCCTCGGGGCGTGTACTCACATCGCATTCGATCATGCTTTGCGTTGGAGATACCGGTCCGTCGTTCGAGTCGATGCGGACGGCCAACACCCGGTTGGCGCAATCCCGGATTTGTTGGAAGCTCTCGATTCGGACGGCGTCGATATGGTCGTGGCGGAACGCACGAACAGACACGACGGCCATGGCGTCAGATCGATCCTCGCAAAGCTCGTGCGTGGATACCTCTCCGTGATCTCCAAGTTGATGACGCACGGCCGAGCGCCCCAAGACGTGAACAGTGGCTACTTTGCGGCGACCGCCCACGCAGCAGAAGTCATGAACGAATATCAGTTGGAGCGGTATCCAGAACCTCAAATGTACGTACTGGCTTGCCGCAGGGAATTGAAGATCAAGGAGATTCCTGTCGAGCAGCTTGATCGTAAGCATGGGTCATCCAGTTTGACGATCAACCGTGCCGCGCTCTTGATGTATCGTTTCAGCATATTTGTCCTGGCTGAACTCCTTCAGCGTTCGAGGATTGCATGAAATTCGCCATTGTCATCCTGGTTGCGATCATCCTCCTCATTCTCGTGCGACGGAACCTGCTTCAGGTCGATATGTCTTTCCCACTTTTCGTCGCCATCGTTGTTCTTGGCTTCTTGAGTATGAGCGAGGGCTTTCTAATTTGGTCAGCATCTCGGCTTGGCATTGCGGATCCACCCATGACTGTGGTCTTGGCGGCGATCGCAATTCTTCTAACTCTAACCACACTGCTTGCGATCGCATTCAATCATCTGCGTCATCGCCATCTGATGTTGGTCAGATATCTCGCGCAATCGGAACTGGATCGGCAGGAGCAACGTCGACGGTCCAATGAAGATGGCTGAGAGTGTAGTGCTGAGCACCGCGAACGCGCTTTGCGTGGATGTTGACGACTTGGCCGGATCGTCGATTGAGATCGGACGATCACTAAAGAACGCCGAATACCTTGCTGAATCGGAGGTGGACTCGCTCCTGGAAGAACTCGCGGCGCTTTCCGTTCACGCCACGTTTTTCGTCCCCGGATTCACCGTTGATAGATGGCCGCAACTGGTGAAGGCCATCGCTGCCGGAGGGCACGAGGTTGCCTCCCACGGTACGATGCATTGCCATGTTCAGAAACTGGGTCGGAATCGGTTCTTTCAGGATGTGGTCACCAACAAGAGGATTCTGGAGGATCTTACGGGCTGCGAGGTCGACACCTACAAGGCGCCGATCTGGAGTATTACGCGCGATTGCCTGTGGGCCTATGATGCCCTTCAGGAAGCTGGATTCAGGGTAGACCACACTGCCATGCCGCAGGTTCGCGCGGCATTGGGCCAATCGGCGGCGGCCCTGGAGCCATTTCGCCACGAGGGTGGCATGCTCATCATTCCACCAACCACAATTTCCATCGTGGGAATTCCCGTCCGTTTCTGCGGGGGCTTTTACAATGCCTATCCTCCAACAGCGCTCCAGGTTCCTTTGCTGAGACGGATCAATGATCGAGGTCTACCGTTCAATTTTTACTTTCATCCCTATGAGCATTCGCCGCATCCGATAAACCAACGCTGGCTCAAGTTCGGGTCCATGTACGTAAGTCTGTATGCGGCGCACAGTGGTGTGTATCGCCGCCGACTCCGTGCATTGGCCGGAAAATTCAGGTTTACAACTCTTCGCGAAAGCTATCGGGATTGGATAGCGTGAGGTACCAGCCGCGGCACTAATTTGTCGACAAATACAAGCCAGAATTGCGGGACTATGTTCCCGCATTTTTTGTGCGCGAATGGTGGTTGCGGGCGGGATGGCTAGAGATGGGGGTTACGGTCGATTGATTGACTGGCGAAACTTGGCGTATTCCGCCAAGCCGATTGCAACGGCTAATTCAAGGAAGGGAATGCTTCCCAACAGGTACCGGCTTTCTATCAAAAAGAACCATCCCAAAAATACAGTGCGTACGATGGCGTACAACAAGGCTGCCCATGCGATGACGGAGAGGACATCGCGACCATGGCGCAATGACCAGACGCAGAGGAATACGACGACAACCGGGAGCATTGCGCGGTAAATGGCTGTACTTCCCTTGACTGCAACACTGGATGGATTGGCGGCGACGAAAGACATGAGATCTTTCGGACTGGCGATGCCGCCCGACCAGCCGACTGCCACAGGCCAGCCGGCGCTGTTTAGAGGGTTGAACCAGATGTTCCGGATTCGCTCCAGCGGCAGTAACAGCCAATATGGGATTGGTGCGGCCATTCGACGTTCGGTAGCAAGAGCAGCAAACTCTTGATCCACATGGGCAGGGAAAGCCTGCCGTTCAAATTTTGCGAGGGTTGAGAGCAGGTGCTCTACTTGCCGTTGCTCTTCTTCGCCAAGGTAGATTCCCGGATCAATCTTGATCTCACTGTAGCGGCCTGCTCGAACGGGGAACCACCAGTTTGGAGCTTGGTACTGGCTCGTTGCCCACGTTCGAGCCCAATCAAGGTATCCGGTCGGTGTCGGGCTGCCATCCATCAGGAAATTGGCTTGCGGCGTCCATCCCAGTCCGGCGAAGGCACTCCGCACCACCCAAAGACCCAAAGGCAGGGAAACGATGAGGCAGATCGTGAGTCCCCTCCGAATGGCTTGCGCGGGAGAATGCAGATAGAAGCCGACAACGGCAACGGGGATCCCCAGGAAGACACTGTCGAGGCGGAGAAAAAGGGCAGCTGTCAGGGCGATGCTCATGGTCAGCAATCTCAACCGACTTTCCGCGAGCGAATGCATCAATTCAGCGGCAACCCAGACTCCCGCGCATACGGCCAGTGCATCGGGGAGACTGTAGCGTGCCCAGGGCAACGTGAGGGGTGACAACGCCACGGTCAGCGCTGCAAACAGCGCCACACGCTGGGAGTCCAGCAATCGTGTCAGGGCTTGAAAGAGATAGGTCGTGACCGTGGCTGCTACGAAACTCTGCGTGATGGTGACCGCCATCCAGGATGTGGGGAAGATCCACCACAGAGCGCCAGTGACGGCGGGAAATCCGGGAAGGTGGTTGCCACCCCAATGCGGAACGCAGGCACCGCTTGCCGGATCGGACATCGAGACGCACGCGTTCAGCACAATATTTTCGGCGACCGTCGCGTAGGTGGCACTATCGCCGCCGCTTGCGGGAAAAAAGAAAGCCACGAGGACACGGGGTACAAAGGCCGCCATGAACACCACCCCGAATTGGTGCCATACTGGAGGGGCTTTCACGCCGGCTGCTCGTTCAGGATTTTGCGGAAGGAGTCGATGTCTCGAATGTAGTCGGCGTCGTCATAGGGTGCGGATGCAAAGACAACACAGTTAGTGTTTGGGTGGCTGATCTCCACAGATATCCATGTCATTGGCGGAATGTAGACACCCGCCGGGCCGCCATCCAACCCGAATTGCTGCTGACCCTGCCCATCCTCGGTCAGTACGCGAGCTCTTCCCGTGATGCAAATGATGAATTCTTCCAACGAATGATGAGCGTGTTTCCCGCGGACTTCACCTTCCCTAAGCCCCGTATAGTAGAAGGCGCGTTTGACGGGAAACGGAATGTGCCGACCGATCTCTGCCACTGTGAGATGACTGCGATCCTGCTCTTCGACCAGATCTAGAGGAACCAGTCGCGCGCGCACTGAGGTGTTTTGGCCCGGTGAATTTGATGTCATCGAGGCGCCCTTAAGCGACCAGTCAGCGTGAACCGAGCGCTGACGTAGCTCAGCGGTACGATCACGACAATTACAACTAAAGGCGCAAGAGTTTGATGGATCTCCAGATCTTCGACCGCAATGACGACGAGTTGCAATCCAATCAGATAAAGAGCGATGTACAGGGCAGAAAACTTCAAGACTCGCCGGAAGGATAACGGCACTTTGAATGATACGCGCGCGTTCAGATATGTGGAAATGGCGACTCCGCAGACGAATGAGATCGAATAACTGGCGGTGTAGGGCAGGACGAACAGGAGTACTTCATATATCAAGAGCGTGAGTACAGTATTCGCGCCGCCGACCAGCAGAAAAAGAAGTTTGTCCGATTCCCACGTCGATCTGTAAAGACGCCGAACGCGATTGGTCATTGCGTTCATGAAGCCTACCCCAGATCAATTTCAAAAAAGTCGTGGACCACCGTCCGGGCGCCGAACCCTTCTTTGTAATCCACAAGGCCGCGGTTCAGGTTCTGACCTTCCTGTTCAGTGGAAGCGCCGAAGTCAAAAAAAAGCCGGTCGGCATAAATGTCTTCCAGCAGGTATGAAAGCACTGAGTCGAGTGCACTCACTTCATAACCGGTATCGCTCGCTGCTGAGTACTGAACATGCGCCGTCATTGAAGACTCATACATGACGACGCCGGCAACGACCTGGTCAATCAAGCGGGCTTCGAATAGTCGGATGTTTTCAGGGAAGAGTGACTTGAGGAGGGTGATCTCTTCGAGTGAATGGGTGGGAGCCGTTCCGAAATTCTTGCTAAGCCGGTCCGCCAGCAAGCGCCAGAATGTTTTCAATTCCTGCGCCTCCTGCACTTGTACCTTGGCGTTGCGAGCGACTTTGACGGCACGTTGTCTGCGGCCTTGGATAGGGCGCTGAGAGCGGGTGTTGACGACGCTCAACAAATCTCGACGGTATAGACGGGCTCCGAGACGGAATAGTGCGTAGCGGTCTTCCTCCGCGGGCAGGCGATGGTAAATATGGGGAATGGTTTTGTAGATCAGACGATCGAGTCCTCGGCCCTGGAGCGATGCTAAGGTTTGTTGGAACACATCCAACATGACAGGTGCTGTCATGCGGGGACCGGTCACGAACCCCCCGTAAGTCAAACCGCCGTGACTCCATAGTGTAGAGTCAATTTTGTTGCCCGGAAGGAGCGCAATTGGCGTGTCATTCTCCATGACGAACCAGGACAGGTCTTCAAGGCGATGGGCCTGGTAGTCCATGTATCCCCGGTGAAACAAGAATGTACCGTTCTTGCTTGCGTCAACAAATGCGTCCCAGTCTTCGGCCATCGATGGCTTATAGCGAACCAGACCAATCACATTGGATCTCCCATTGGCGCAAATTCGATCACCGGAAATCGTACCGCCGAACTACGGCCAGAATCGTAAGCGGGCTCGAACATCGACTTGGACTGGGTGTTGCTCGTAGCCGCCCCTCAAAATGTGGGTTTGAGCTCAGCTGTTGCACTCGCATCTTGTGTCATAGATATGTTTCTTCAATGACGCTTTCCGGCTTGTTCTGTGTGGCATCGAACACCCGCCACAGGTACTCGCCAATAATTCCCAGCATGACCAGTATCAAGCCGGAGAAGAAAGTCGTGAGAACAATGAGTGTTGTATAGCCAGGGACGTCGATCCGGCCCAGAAGTCCGTTGACAAATATGTAGGCGCCGTAAAGAAAGCTGAGAAGCGCGGCTCCTAAACCGAATCCAGAAATCAGTCGAATCGGAACAACTGAGAATCCCGTAATGGTATCGACGAACAACTTCAGCTTTTTGGCAAATGTCCAACGCGATTTGCCATGTCTTCGCTTTCCACGGTGATAGGTTAGGACTGTTGGCTGAACACCGAGCCAATAGGCGTAGAGGTTGGGGTGAGTGTTCTTTCCTGCTTCAACCATGTGAGGAAGGAACGATTCGTCCAGGAGCATGAGGTCGAATCCACCGGACGGATAGTCTCGAGATACGAGAAATGTAATGGCCTTGTAGTAGATGGCAGCAAACAAGCGCGTCAGTAAGGGATCACTCCTAGATTCTCGCACGCAGATAACGAACCTTTGTCCCTTGAGCCAATGTTCTGCCATCTCCAGAATTTTATTGGGAGGATCTTGGAGATCTGCTGCGAGGATGCAAAAACAGTTCCCCGTTACGAACCCGAACCCACACTTGGCCGCCGCTACGCTGCCAAAATTCCGTGTCAATTTCACGATTTTGGTTTGCGGGCGATCACGCTTCATTTCCATCAATTGTTCGAATGATCCATCTCCCGATCCATCATCGACGAGAATGAGCTCCGTATTCAGACCCCTATGGTCAAGTTCGGCTTCGAGGGTCTTGAGCTCTGAGGACAAAATTGGCAGCGATTCTTCGTTGTAGTACACGGGAACTACAATGGAGAGCGTTTGACGTTCAGCCGGGTCTGTCATCGAATGACTGCGTTTCTCAGCGCTGGTTGCGGATTCAAAATTCGCTTTTCCTTGGGACTGTCTTTGGTGAAAATTGATGCAACCCGTGAAATATCCAGTGGCATGGTCTCATTACAAATGTTCGTCGCTTCGTCTCGTCGATCTTACAAAGCGCCATTCATCAGTGTCGCTACGCCAAGCCCAGTTCTTCCATAATCATTGCCATTGTAAAACATGAGCGTTTCAGGGGTGGATTTGAGTACACTCGCATAGCACGTCATCTGGCTATCCCAACCTGAATTTGAGATATCGAGCCCAAGGCAATGGTCACGGCGCGACCAAGTTTCCCCATCTTGAGATTCCGCATATCCCAACCGATATGCACCTGTTCTGCTTCGGATGGAATACAACATACGAATTCTTTCATGACCTTTAATCACGCATGGACGGCCAAAGCCGATCTCGTCCTCACCACCTAGCTCGAACATGGGATCGCCGGTTCGCGGCCAAACAATGCCGTCGGGAGACTCAATCCTTCTCAGAAGATACGTCGGCAGCCATTTTCCGTGGCTGTGGATGAATTCATCACCGCCTACATACCACATAACCCAGCCGTCACCGTCAGGCATGACCCAAGGTGCGGTCCGGAAAAGTGATTCGCCCGCGCCTTGCGCCAGAATTGGGCTGGTCTGTTTTCGATGAAACGTGTCACCACCATCCTGGCTGATGGCCAAACCGCTGAACATGCGGTACCTGACCTCGGTTCCGAGTTGGAATCCAACGTAGTACAGCCAAATCTCCGTGCCGCGCCGCAGAATGCATGAGGGCACAACGCCATTGTCGTCGAAGTTTCCCGGAGCGCCGATGTCCAAGACCGGCTGGGAACAAACTCTAAGTATTTTAGTTGGGTTGTGGGCGTCGACATCAACATAACCAATGCGTCCCACCGTCTTCTTATCGACGCTACCGATATACACCCGGATTCGTCCATCCGGCATCATCAAGGGCGTTGGCATCATTGCGTGACTGCGCGCCCAGGATGATGATCCGTCAGGTGCGTAGATCAGCCCCTGTTTTTCCCAGCGCACGGCTCAGTGACCGACCTTGAAAAATCGTAGCGTGTCGGCGCGCGATGCAGTGGGCTTTGTTGCAGGGAACAGCTGGCCGGCATCGGTATCAGCACTGATCACGACACCCGGTCCGATCCAGCAATCCGCTGAGATGGAAATGCCGTCTGGGATCGTCGAGTTCACGCCGAGGAAGCAGTTTTCGCCCACATCGCAATAACCCGAGATCACCACGTGGGATGAAACGAAGCAGTTATTACCGACCCTGGTGTGGTGGCCGATATGGTTTCCGCTCCACAAAATGACATTGTTACCGATGGTGACCCGGGGTTGGATGACGTTGTTCTCAAATATGAAACAATGCTCACCAACGTTCGCACTCGGAGACACCATTGCGTTGGGGCTGATAAAACTCGCGAGAGGGTACCCCTTGTCTTTCACGACTTCGCACAATCGCGTGCGCAATCTATTCAGTTGCGCGTAGGCGATGGCAACAAATACATGGTGATCGGCTGGGGAAAATATTTCATCGAGTTCCTCCAGCGCTACGACGGGTAGAGATGCCATCTCTGTTTGGTTGAGATAGTCACGTTCGACAGCGAAGCCGACGACGTCATAGTCCGATTCACGCGAGAAGTACTCCAGCGCTACCTCCGCGAATGCACTGGTGCCTACGAGGACAAGGCGTTTTGGTTTTTCAGCGATTTCATTCACGGAACTCTCACCAAAATATCTTCGCGGCGGTTGAATAGGGGAAGGTCCGCGGGTTGCGGTACCGCGAATGCGTCTGCACCAGCCCTGCGGAATCGGTGGAGCAATGCCAGAATTATCTCGTCGTTAATATGGCCTGATTCATTTTCATTCAGGATATCTACTGGATCTTCGTCTCGCCCTGTGTATGCGCGGTGGTAGGAGCGGCCAGCGGGGCTCGAGAAAAAACGCTTCCGCATCGATATGTTGGGAATGTCTCCAATGAGGCATTCGGCCGGAGAGGTGAGCAGGGACAGAATCGCATCAGCCATCTTCTCCAATCCCGTCGTCGGATGGATGTAGTGTGCAACGCTGTAACACAATATCGAATCGAAGGACGGCAGGATGCCAGCAACACGTGCGGCGCATTCTGGAAATGGTCCGGTCACCTTCCGGACACATGGCGCAGCGGGAATCCGCGCCAGCATTTCTTCCGAATCACAAAGCACCAGGGTGTGGTCGAGATCGCTGCAATATTCGATCAATGAGGTCGTCAGGCCACTACAACCGGGGCCGATGTCGAGGATCTTTCTGCCTCGCACAGCTAGGGCGGGAAGCTTCCGCAGAATATCCGCAAAAATCGCAGGCTCGAATCCTTCGCGATACGAGTCGGGAAATCCAATACGGTTGTACTCACTCAACTCCGGGTCCGGATCGCTGGCAAGTTTGCGGAATCCCTCGTAGCTGAGATTCTGAAACCGGGCTGGATCCTGATCCTCAGTCATGATCCCGTTCCGCTTACTGCTTCAATGTCTCGTTGAGATACTGGCGGTAGCTGCATTCCGGCATCAATGCGGCCAACCGTTGTAACCCACCATCATCGATCCAGCCTTGGCGCCAGGCAATCTCCTCCACGCAAGCAATCTTGAGTCCTTGTCTGCGTTCGATCGTCGCTATGTAGTTCGCGGCATCAAGGAGTGCTTCATTCGTTCCCGCATCCAGCCATGCAAATCCTCGTTCCAGACGCACGAAACTCAAGTTGCCGGCTTCAAGATATTGTCGGTTCACATCCGTGATCTCAAGCTCCCCGCGGGCTGACGGTGATAACCTTTCGGCGATGGCCGTGACGTGTTCATCATAGAAATAGAGTCCGGTGACCGCATAGTGTGAACGCGGCATGGCGGGCTTCTCTTCGATGTGTAGAGGCTTCCCGTCGGGTGCTAACTCCACGATTCCGAATTGGTCGGGGTTTGGGACCCAGTATCCGAAAATGGTTGCTCCGGCTTCCTGGCGACTCGCTTCATCCAATACCGCAGACATTCGGTGGCCGAAGAAAATGTTGTCACCGAGGATGAGCGCTACCTTAGACCCGGCGTAGAAGTCTTTGCCGATGACCAGGGCTTCCGCAATTCCATTGGGTTGCGCTTGCGTTGCGTAGCTCAAGCTTATTCCCCATTGCGTCCCGTCCCCCAACAACCGCTCAAAGGCTTGCTTGTCGCCCGGATCGACAACGATAAGGATGTCCCGAATACCTGATAGCATGAGCGTCGAGAGCGGGTAATAGATCAACGGCTTGTCGTAGACAGGGAGAAGCTGCTTGCTTGCGGCTGCCGTCATCGGATGCAAGCGCGAGCCTGTGCCGCCAGCGACAATGATGCCTTTCACTGGACCTGAGCCTCTCCGACCATGACAGAATCTCTCTCCCGGTCTAAGCCACGACGATTGCGTTTCGTCGTCCGCCACCAGTCGGGATTGTTCAAATACCACAACACGGTCCGCTCGAGACCGGTGTCAAATGAGATTCTGGGCTGCCACTGCAGTGTCTTCCTGGCGAAACTACTGTCTGCAGCGTATCGACGATCGTGACCGGGACGGTCAGTGACGTATCGGATAAGTGAATGAAAGGCCTCACCACTCGATCGCTCGGCATGACTTTCAAGTAGACGGCAGACAGCGTTCACCACGTCGATGTTGCATCTGGGTTGACCGCTTCCGAAAAGGTAGCTGTGGCCTGGTGTTCCTCGTTTCAAGGCAAGAAGCAGACCTTCGACATGGTCATCGACGTGTATCCAATCGCGCATGTGCTTGCCGTCCCCGTACACCGGAATGGCCTCGTCACTAAGAGCTTTGGCTATGGTGAGCGGGATGAGCTTCTCTGGATACTGATGTGGCCCGTAATTGTTGGTCGAGTTACAGGTGATCGCCGGTAGCCCAAAACTCTGATTCCAGGCCCGGACAAGATGATCTGCTGATGCCTTGCTGGCGGCATAGGGCGAGTTTGGGCAGTAAGGATCAGTGCCGGAAAACATCTGCTCCGGGGTGGCTGACCCATATACCTCGTCAGTTGAGACGTGAATGAATCGGAACAAATTCTGTCTTTCTTGATCCAATCCGGCCCAATACTCGAGGCTCACCTCGAGGAGAGAGTAAGTTCCCAAGACATTTGTGGAAATGAAACTAGCGGGTGCATCAAGAGATCTGTCGACGTGGCTCTCCGCAGCGAGGTGCACCACTGCGTCGGGTTGGTACTCGGCAAAAACGTCGTTCAGAGCAGATGTATTGCAAACATCCATCTCGCAAAGTATGTGGCGGCCGTTGCCATTGAACTCCTCTATAGAAGTCGAATCGGCAGCGTAGGTCAGCTTGTCCACATTGACGACTAGCTGCTGATCGTCCGCAAGAACGCGGCGCACAAGTGCGGACCCAATGAAGCCCGCGCCGCCTGTAACTAGAAGCGTCATATGGTTGTTCGCCTCTGTTCCAACGTTCGCTGCATCTCTATATCAACAATTGGCAACGATGGCGTGGGATTCGCTTCAAGTTTTGCTCGGGGAGCTTGTTCCTGAATACCATCTTCGCGCCGGCGATAGCATCCATAGAATCCAGAACAACACGGGAATCAGGAACATCGCAAGACGCGAGATGACGGCCGCGCTTACCGCAGAACCACGCTCGAACCCAAGCAGCATCAGCAATCCGGTCATACCCGCCTCGAGAAGGCCAAAACCACCAATGGTCTGGATCGGTAATCCTCCGATGAGGTTCATGCCACCAGCCAGGAACATCACACCAAGTGCCGAAAGAGACACGCCAATGCAGGTAAACGCAAAATACACGGCAATAAAATCGAGCATCCAGCGGATGGTAGTAGATATCAGAAGGTAAAAGTGAAGCTTGGGAGAGAGTTCGGACCGCACCCAGCGCCGCGCTATCAGAACGCTGCGCTGGAATTTCCTGACCCACCGGGCTCGTGGCAGGAAACCCGAGTAGCAAATTGCTGCCAGGAGGGTGAGCGACTTAGGTGCAAAGACGATAATTGCGACGCAAATGCTCACCATGCCGATCGAAATGGCTATGAGATGTGGTCTGGATTCACTCGTCTCGATGGAACCAACAATTCCAATTAGAAACGCGATCGCTACCACAATTACGTCGTAGACCCTACTCACGATCAACGTTGCGGCGCCCAGCCCAAATGAAATGTTGTAGTGTCGCTTCAACAAAATGACGTATGCGATTTCACCGAGGCGAGCTGGCAAAACAGCAAGGAAGAACCGATGGCTGACCGTAACGGCCATGTCCTTGCCGAACTGTGCGGGTACGATGGTTTGAACGAGTAAATTCAGTCGCCAGGCCCCGGCGAAATAACCGGCAGCAGTCGCCGCAACCATCGCGAAGGCAAACCCTGTGTCGAACGCATGTGCGAACTGGCGGAAACTGGAAATGTCCGCGAACGACAGCAGCCATCCCAGGATAAGCACCGAAAGAGACCCGCCGACGACCCATCGGTTCGTCAACAGTCCGGTCAGCCTGCGGGTTATGGTTTCGCGAGAGGCCTGCTTCATCGGCGGCATTCTATCGCATCGATCGGCCTCAACCATGCCGTTTTGGTGGTCAGTCACGATAGTCCGTTCTCGAGCGTATGCCTGTTTGTCGAAACCTTTGACGACTCTTCGTTCGGGTTGCTTCTGAGGTTTCCGCTGCGATTGCCGAAACCATCCCGGCGCAATCCATTATGATTGAATCGGTCACTTGGAGAGGACGTAGTTTCCAATGATCAAAGAGTCGAGACCAGAAGAGAAATAGCAGCGCAATGCATCTGCCGGCGTGCACACAATCGGCTCCCCGCGGACATTGAAGGAGGTGTTGAGCACGATGGGATGCCGGTCCATTTTCCCAGCTCTTCCAAAAGGGAGTGGAACAGGGGATTTGCACTCTTATGAACAACCTGAGGTCGGATTGTTCCGTCTACATGGACTGTTGCGGGTGCATGCCGGTTACATTCTTCGGTCGCATGATAGGCAACGACCATGTGTGATGCCTCCCCGGAGGATTCCAGATAACGGTCTTCCGAGCCTGCTTGTATCGACGGACAGAACGGACGCCAGGACTCGCGAAACTTCACTTCTGAATTGACACGGTCCTTCATGCCCGGGTCCAACGGGTTGGCCAGAATTGAGCGCCCACCAAGGGCTCGGGCACCGAACTCCATTCGCCCTTGGAACCACCCCAGTATCTGACCATTGTTCAGTCGCTCAGCCGCAGCTCTGGCCGGATCATCGACCTCGATAAAAGGCATCTTGGAGTTCTCGAGAACCTGTTTGATTTCGTCGTTCTCAAATCTAGGCCCGGTGAACACGTGATCCAGCGGGTGCATGATGTTGTCGCCGAGTTGCTGAGCAACACAAAGGGCCGCGCCCAGGGCGGTGCCGCTGTCGTATGAGGCCGGTTGAACGAAAATGTTGCTGATCCCGCCGCGTCGAAGAATCTCTCCGTTCATCTTGCAATTAAGCCCGACCCCGCCGGCGATACAGAGATTCTCCACATCGTGTTCTCGCACCAGTCGGCGTACCAACGAAAGCGCTGCCTGCTCGAGAAGTTCCTGTGCCGCCCAAGCCAAGTCGATGTATCTCTGTTGGAGATACCTGTTGACCGATTTGCCTCTGACGGAGGTCTTTTCGCCGTAGCCAACGGGCGTGGCTTCGCGATCAACTTTTGTGATCAGGTCCACAAGTGCATCGGTGAAACGATAAGCATAGTGATGACCACCGAGGTGCGTGTAGATGGGATCGACCTGATAGTTTCCATCCGAAACCTGCAAAACCCGAGATAAAGGTTCGATCCATCTATTCTGATCTCGTGTGGCTTCGCCCAGCGCCGCGAGGCCCAAGAGCTTTCCTTCGTCACGGTATGGGATAAATCCAAGGTACTGGGTGAGTGCGGCAATGGAATTTCTTCGATCACGCGTATGGTATCGCCTTCGCCCAGGGCGATTTGCGTCGCCGTTTCCTCACCAGCGCCATCCAATGTCAGTATTCCAGCTCGATCAAATCCGCTGAGCGGGTAGGTGCTGTAGGCATGTGCGAGATGATGAGGTACGAATTCGATTGGCGGAATCTCGTCATGGAGACCTGCACCGCGAAGCCCGTAGTGGATTGCGGCTCGAACCCGGTCGGGATGGTGTTGGAACAGGATTTCTGCGGCGGTTGAGAATGCGGCTCGATGAGTATCAACGCGAAAGGCCTGTTTCGCGGCCCGTCGGTGCTCCAGGTAGGTTAGCGCGAAACGCTTTCCGACCTTCTAGGGATAACGGATGACGTCCCAACCGAATGCGATGCGATCGATATCGGATAACTTCAAGCCATTGGATGCAAGGCACCAATTCACCGAGCGGGTCGGGAACATGCCTTGACTGACTTTCAATCGGGTGAAGCGTTCTTCTTCGGCGAAGGCCGTATGGCGCCCGTCTTGCACCAGGCAGGCGGCCGGATTTTCACCGAATGCGAACAAGCCTAAAACATTCATGTTATGACACGCTTCCGGAAAACTTGAAGGTCTGCCGGAATCGGCAAACAGGCAGTTATCGAAATCATGATGCTGGCGCTTTCGGAGATGCGGGATGGCCTGACTCCGTCCACCTGATCCGCCAACGCGGGCGTAAGTGATCTCGATTACCCGCAGGAAGTTTTTCTTGGAACAACACGACAAACACCAGAAATACGAACACCAGCCAGCCGCTCCGATACCGAATCGCGGCACCTGGATTTTGCACGCCGAAGGGGTAATTGGCGAAAGCAATCAGGAAGAAGGTCCAAACACCGATGATGACCCTATACAGTGGTACTCGCGAGAACCCAACTATCACGTAGAAGACAAGGGTACTGATCAGGACAAGGCTTTCGAACAGCGAGAACAGGTGGAGGGGACTGGTTCTGATCTCGCCGAGTTTGGGCCCAACAAACGCTACAAATATTCCAAGGGGTGCTTTGAGGAATACATCATACTGATCGACAAAGAACATCGTTTGTCTGGTGCTTCGAGAGAATCCAACATTGTCGCTAGAATGGGCGAAGCTTGCCCACTGCACCGCTATTGCGAGTTCGTCGATTTTGTCGCGAAACGCGTACAAAACGACCAGCGCTCCCAGACCCAGCAGCAGTGCTGTGAAAGCTTTCTTTCTGACGCGTACGCAGATTTCGGTTGCGACGACCAAGTACGCGATGCCTGCAAAATATTGCGCTTTGTATACATACAAGAGAATAGCGACCGGAATGACGAGCCACAGGTGAGTCTTTTTGCCTAGATAGACCCTCGCCACATGGCCGCAAATGACGCAAACGCAGCCCACGATTATCGCTTCTTTCGAGGCGATGGCAGTCCACATAGAGAGGGAAGGCAGCATCAGAAGGACGGCCAGTTTGATTCGCATTCCCCCGGGGAGCGACGACAAAAAGTACACCATGCCGACGAACGTTATTGTCTGGAATGCCGTATCGATTAGAAAGTCTACCCGGTAGAAGATGGTTGAAAAAAATCCTCCTAGCTTTGAGGTAATAATCGTGGAATATCCTCTCGCCAGCCAATCTATCTGAACAAGGCTTTCAATAGTCAGATTCTCTACAAATTCGATCTCATCATCCGTGAGGCTCCCGGTCCGATAACTGCGGGTATCGCCGATGGATGTTATACGCAGGACAACGAATTCAACGATGATGGTGAAGGCGACGCGATAGAGGTAGAGGACGGAGTAGAGGACGCCCCACGTCAAGCCTCCATGAGTAGAGGTGGATGGCGTCGAGTCAGCCAATGTTCATCACTGTGTCGAGGCTCACGGTCTGTACGCGTCGCCCAAGAGGTCTATTCGCTACGAAAAACTGCCACGAGCACGATTATGCCGATGCCTATGAACGTCATCGCCAATATCGGGAACCCCACAGAAACGAGAACGTCAGGTGTTGTCTTGTATTTTGAAATGTGAGGCGGATCGGTTATCCGAGCTACAAACGGCAGGTTGCCCTGCAGCATCATTTCTCTTCGGGCTTGATCCGCCAGGAGACCAACGAGCGCAGTCCGTAACTCGAGGACTGTCGTTGATCTTAATCGTTCTTCCAGGTATCCCCTCTGTTCATCCAATTCAGCGAGGCTCTGCTGACGCAGAAATTCGGAAGCCTCTTTGTAAATCAGCTTGAGAAGCATCAAGGCGCGTTCAGGATCTTCATCCGTCACGGCGATTCGCTTGAACGGTGTATTCGGGATGCCTTTCACCTTGAGACGGCTGCCCAGGAACTTGGAGAGATCTTCGATGGTGGGTTCTGTCCAGGTCGGGAGGTTTAAGTAACTGTTTATGCGTTCCCGAATCTCGAACTCTCTTCCGCCCGGACGAATCCATTCACCTGAACTTTCATCCAGTGATGCTCCGTAAATCTGCTTCATCAGGCCGTATTTTTGATCCAGCGTCCTGGCGAACGAGACTGTCGAGGCAACATGGACCAAGCGGTCGAACCGTGTTGTCAAAGTTGATTGTTGCATGCCCAATCCTCCGACGACGCGAGCCAGTCCGGCGCCTCCACCAGCCGCAACACTACCGCTTCCGATGGATGCAGATTGTTGAGGTGCGACGACCATTAGTGCGGTGTGCTGTGGTGTAAAATTGTGCATGTCCCTGCATCCCTTAACGCCCCCTAGCGCGGCAAGGATCAGCAAAATCCACCACCAACGTACGAGTCGCCGGACAATAAATCTCAGATCGACGATCTCCGCTCGGTCGTCGTCGGCTGAGCCGCTCGCTGTTTCGGCGGACGCTAAAGACACAGATGAATGTTCTGCTGATTGCGACAATGTTACTCAATTCATCGGTTGCATTGGCCTGGCGCTGGTAGAAACAAACACACCAGTAGTGAATTGGCCGCACTATGGCCATTGATTCCTTCTATGGCAATCACGATCCGGCGGTGGATTGCCGATGTTGTTGAATTGGGTGAACTGGGCGCCGCAAATGACATTGCGGTGATATTCCGTGTTGATAGTTGCCCCTGGATTGGCAACTTGATGCTACAAATCTGCAATCGCCTCAACGCAGCAAGTATCTCTTCTTATGCCACAACAACGGTCTCAAGTACCTCGGGTAATATTCGTGGAAGTCAACGAAGTCGAGAGGTACTTCGTCAATAAATACGTCGCAGAGGGAATTCTGCCGGCATTTGATCGTATGTTCCGGGACGGGATTGACATGACCACCCGTATCCCAGGTTGGGAGCGCACCAATGATCGGGCATGGCGGGACATCAGCCCGTGGATCGTTTGGCCGACAATCTACACTGGGCTGTCGCCGGACCAGCACGGAATTGTCGGTTTGGGCCAAGACACCACTAATATTCGCGGTTCGTGCATTTGGGATGTGCTTGATCAGAACGGAATTTCGACCGGTGTTTGCGGTGATCTCATGAGCTACCCACCTCGATCACACGGCACCTGCAAGTTTTATGTGCCCGAATTCCTCGCAAATGATGCGAACTGCATTCCGGAGTTTGTCGAACCCATCCAAGAACTTGCGTTGCTGGGCGCACGAAATTACTCGGAAGATATGACCCGAATTGCAGGGACGGCATTGCGGCTTGTCGTTAAATCTGTGTCAGCTGGGGCAAAGCTATCAACCGCGATTCGTTTGCTAGCGCAAATCCCTATAGAGAAGTTGGTGGGATCACATAGAACACCTGAGCGGGCTATGCTGTTGTCGTACCTAACGGTCGATGCGTTCACTTCTCTCTACCGTCGATACCAGCCGCAATATGCCTCTTTGCACCTAAACCATGTTGCCTATATGCAGCATCGTTTCTGGCGCGCCACTGAACCCACTCTCTTCAAGCAGTCGCTGGCGCCGAACGACCGGCGTTACTTCCCTAGTGTTTCTGCCAGAGAAAGCTGGGAAAGCAAATACAGAGGATGGATACGGCGAAGTCTCACATACACAGATCGAGTTCTTCAAGACCTGCTCCGACTCGCGGGAAATGACGTTGTGATTATTGTTGCTGGCGGACTTGGGCAGTGTCCAATGGACCCTGTCGACGAGATACATAATCCCATCGTCCGTCTTGTTGATCCTTTACATCTTTTCCAGCTGGCGGGGATAAAAAATTTTACGGCCGCCCATCAGATGAATCCCGACCTGACACTGACGTTCGAAGACGAGGTGTGGGCGCAGGATGGGCAGGATCGACTTGCCGGATTCCGCATTCAGGAATCCGAGCCAATGTTCAAAACATGTCGTCGAGGGCATCAGATTTTTGTTGATCTGGTGCTTCCACCAGATTGGCTTGCATCGTCCAATTCAATGATCCGGCACAAGGAAATTGAGAATTTGAGTGTCCCGTGCGATCGGCATATCTCTCTCAATTCTGCAATGGAACAATCGACCGCTCACCACATAGACGCCGGGCTATTACTTGCTTACTCGCCGGCCCGAAACCTGCGTCGACTCACAGAAGTTGTGGACGTTTCTGCGATTGCGGCAACCATACTTTCGTTGTTTGGTATCCAACCGCAGCCTTGGATGGATCCTAGCACGAAAATCGCTTTTGAGATCGAATAGAGGCCGCCTCCACCATCTATCCTGTTTGGAGCAGATCCCACTGGTTCTTCCACGATGCCACGACAATTGTCTGACTCTTGATCAGATTTTCCGCGTGGCCCGAACAAGCAGCCATAAGAGTATGGATAGTGAGCCGTACACCAACAGATTCCCGATGACGATCTTTGGTTCTGCAAAACCCGACATGACGTTCCAGAACGCAATGTCCTCCGTGTAGAAATAGGCGAAGGGTTCGCGACTACCAGGACTAAATGACAGGTCTCGCGTCGGACCCGGCAATGAAAAGTACGGTCGAGTCGCAATGATGTGGAAGGCGCCTAGGAGCAAGAGAACGGCTCCACGAGTAAGAACTTGGCGTTGACGCTCCAGAATGATTCCACCAGCCCGAGGACAAACGGCGCTTCCATGATCAAATAGCGCTCGTGATCAAGGCCACCAAACCAAGTCAGGAAGCCGATGGCGAGCGCCGGCGCCGTAAACACCTGATTCCGGTAAATGAACAGTAGCAACGAACGCCCAAAAATAATTATCAGTGCCAAAGCCGGCCCGAACACGTGAAACCAGGCTGCGAGGTAACGGAAAAAGTCGACGAGTACCAGGTGAAGAACGAGAGAGCCGAGGTAGGTTTCTGTACCGTAGCCATCCGTCAATGCATCGACACCTTTGAGCGCCAAAACCGCACAAATCAACGGGATGATCAATTTGATGCGGTTCTTTGCAAATAGAATCTGAGAGGATTCGCGTGCAAACTGCAGTGGTCTAGTAATCTTACGCAGGAGACGGCGATTGATTGGATTGCCGACGAATAACAGTGCGAAGGCAGGAATGAGCGCGAACTCACGAAAGGCAACACCGATGCTGGACAGGACCGCAACGGCAACCAGATATCGTATTTCCCGTGTCTTTGCGTAGAGCATGACGCAGCAAAAACTGGAAATGTTGATGAGCTGACCCATGGGGTCGGCGAGCATCGGCGCGAGTGCGGCGAATCGAATCGGGTGAGACCAGGCTAGGCAGAAAAGAACCGACAGAATGATTCGGATTGCTGGTGTCGAAACAAAAATACGCAGCCAAAGTGTCATTGCGCCGGCAGCCAGGACTCCCGCAGACACATTGACGAATTCGAATGCGTCGATGAGGTTCGGTATTGGCAGGACGGCAGCAAAAATGGCGGTGCCGATTCTGTTGCCGAAGGGCTCGAAGGCGGCCAACGGCTGCCCCTTTCAGAACTGCTCGGCAATGGTGTAGTAGAACTCGCCGTCCCACCCAAGGCCGCCGTTCACGGTCATGCGGTCCTGAAACGCACCGAACCCAACAGCCAATCCGGCCACAATCATTTGGACAACCGCGCATTCGACAAGGGCGGTGAAAACCGGGTATCTCGAAGATACCGTGCTCGTCAGAGACCCGTAGTCAAAGGGCTCAATTCGTCGAGTGGGTTCAGGCTGTCGTACGCATGTATCGCATGGGCGTTCGGAGAATCTTGTCCGGATGCTGACTCAGTATGGTGCACAGGTACCATCCACAGGCTCTCAATCCAGCAATCTGTCCCAATCATCCACCACCCGATCCAGGTTGGCGTCGGCCGTCAGGTCGTAGAGTCGTGTGCTGACGTGGACCATTTGGCCTCCGTCCCGTGTCAATGGTCGGAACCCCAGCCGTCCGTGTTTCGTGGTGGATTGAAGCAGGAACAGTTCGAATGGGATCGAGACGAAGATCCCTTTGTCGAAACTGCCTTCACCAAATTCCTCGAAGGGAATGTTGGTAAGGGTTACCCAGGCACCCATCCTGATCCCGCTGTCGAACTCCCGGGACATGACAAAGGTACCGCCACGGTCGCGCGCCAGGTACTTTCCAAGGTGCACGGAAGTCAGCATGTCGTACCATGGCCACTGGTAGTAGATGTTGAAGTGTCCGGTACCGGTGTTGTAGTTCCGGAACTTAAACTTCACATCGAATTCCCTTTGTCGGACCCAGTTGAATTCAGCACCCAGAGCGAGGCGAGAATTGAAGGGACGATATAGGACCTCGGTGCTCACTCCGCCGTACATCTCCTCGAATAAGCCGGCTGACAAACGTGCATACCATTGGCTGGCTGGCGAAAAGACATAGTCACCTTGGAGAAGGACAAGTGCACTTTCGCCCTGTTGCAAGTACTCCTTAATATCGCTCCTGACGCGGGACAGGACGCTGTCCGACGCCAGTCTGATTCTGTCGAAATTGTTGTAAAGGTTGTGCCCGTATGAGGCCGTGAAAAACAATCCCGGCATTAGATCGAGCC
>MDTE01148302.1_pt1 | contig 74339 bp, 71 predicted proteins | sample 811231 | NCBI WGS metagenome assembly MDTE01 (sample SAMN05326651, study PRJNA326480) | marine metagenome | isolation source: seawater | place: Indian Ocean: Red Sea | collected 2010
CCATCTGGAAGTTTTCGAACGGCCTCTCTGGCTTCGTTTTCCGAATGCTGAATCAGTGTATCTAGCGCTTCATGAATTAAGTCTGCGCCAAATTTATCGTATGCTTCTTTAACGCACCGCTCGCCTGTGCGCAGAGCTGATACTTGTGCGTTGAAATCACCAACTATCAGATCTGGTAGGCGTGAATTGAACTTAATAATGCTCATCAATTCTTCGTCCACGCTTCCCTTTTTGACGAGTTTAACTGGGGGAAGGATCAGTCCTTCCTGATGCATATCTGTTGAATCGATGACGTATCCTGAATCCTTGGCTCCTATATCAAGCCAATGTGCGCGCACACAGAGGTACATTTCTGGGCCTTCGATTCCGGGTATAAACACCGGGGCCATCAGTAGGGCATCGGGGGCATGTGCTGAACTCCAGTAGGGGTAGTTCATCATGACGATGTCGCCTTCGTCAAATTGCTCTGGACTGATATAGTCCAGCACTTTACCAATCGCATAATCGTTGGCACCAATAAAGGATGTGATCCCAGCGGCCTCTGAGATCATGCGTTTAGATCGATCGGCTATTGAAATGCCGAAATCGAGTACCTCATATATGACCGCATTGACGGCTGTTCGTACCAGCGTTCGCCGCATTTGTTCTGCCCCAGAGAGGAACAGATTACGGATAATTTCAATATCGGCTGGCGAGCATTGTTTTTTATTCATTTGGCTCTCCTTACAGTCAGGAGTCCTAGTTCATCTGGCATTGCCTCTTGCCCTCCATGAATCACAGTGATCGCCGTATTTTCTTTGATCACTATTGGTCCTTCTACAGTCTGTTTAGGTACCAGAGATTCACGATCTACAACTGGGGCTTCAACGAAATTTCCGGAGGAGTAGTCGAAAAAGCGTGTAGTTATTACCTCTTTTTTAGACGACTTCTGTTTTATGATTCTTGAAAGTTCAGGTTTTCTAACCTCTCCGATTATTCTTGATCGAACTGAGACTACCTCCATTTTTTCATCAAATTTGTGTCCGTAGCGTTCGCTGTGAATTTTATTGAATGAGTCCTCTATGATTTCGATTGGGCTATCTTCCGTAATTTCCACATCAAGAGTATGTTCTTGCCCTTGGTAGCGTAGGCTAAGATATTTTCTCACACTTACAGGAATACGACCCTCGACCTGTTCCAGCATAATATTTTGAGCATCAGTCGCTATTTCGTTTATTTGGCTTTGAATATCCGGCAACGTGTTTTTGTTCAAGGGTAAGAGTATCGTTTTTGAGTTTTGGTACTCTAAATCACTTGTAAGCATACCCCAAGCTGAGAAGAGTGCTGGCACGGGTGGAATGACGACCTCAGGTATATCTAATTCCAGCGCTATCATGGGTGCGAACATTGGGCCACCTCCCCCAAAGCCTACAAGACTGAATTCTCTTGGATCGAGTCCACGCTCAACTGTGATTTCCCGAACAGCTGCAACATTTTTTGATACCATAATTCTAAAGATACTCGATGCAGCTTCTTCAACTGACATTTTTAATGGGCCACATATTTTTTCTTGCAATGCCTTTTCAGCCAAAGATTGGTTAATATGCATTTCACCGTTAAGAAACCATTCGGGTCGTAAGTATCCGAGTATTAGGGCCGCATCGGTGACTGTTGGTTCTGTTCCGCCACGCTCATAACACGCTGGGCCGGGATCAGCTCCCGCACTTTGAGGGCCAACCTTCAGCAGGTCTTGATCAAGCCAGGCTATTGAGCCACCGCCAGCACCAATGGTGCGGATATCAAAGATTGGAATTAATACAGGCATATGATCGATGTCTGCCTCATATACTTCAGAGGGTCTCCCCTTAGTGAACACGCAAGTATCAAGGCTTGTCCCGCCTATATCTAAAGAGATTAAGTTTTTTCGACCAGTTTCATTTGCAATGTACTGTGTCCCTACAACGCCGCCCGCAGGCCCCGATAAAACGGTTAGCAATGGGGCGTCTTTTGCTTGCTTAACTGTCATAGCGCCACCACCAGATCTCATTACGTGAAAGGCGCCTTTAAACTCATCTTTTTCTAGTCCTCCTTGGAGATCAAGCAGGTATTGTCCTAGCACTGGTTTGATGTATCCATCGAGAACTGCTGTGCTTGTTCTTTCATATTCTCTATATTCGCGGGCAATTTCTGATCCTACAGATACAGGTATTTCAGGATGCAGTTTAGAGATGAAGTCGCGTGCTTCGATTTCGTGTGATGAGTTTGCATAAGAGTGCAGAAATGAAATAGCAATAGCATCGACTTTTATTTCTTCGACAAGGTATGCCACTTTGGCTTTTAGTTGGTCTAAGTTAAGCGGTATTATCACTTCCCCTTTGTTATTGATTCTGCCTTCAACTCCTACGGTTTGAAATCGGGGGACTATTTTTTTTGGTTGTTCATAATCGAATTCATACATTTGCGCAAACGGTAGATTGCCTCGAGCAAGTTCGAAAATATCTCTGAATCCCTCATTAGCGATGATGCCAACGGCAGCACCCTTTCGTTCTAGAATTGCATTCAATCCTAATGTTGTTCCATGAATGAATTCACCAACTGAATCAGCGGAATCTACCAGTTTTCTGACCCCATCAAGCACGCCAAGGTGCGGTGCTTTAGGTGTAGTGGATACCTTCTTGATTTCAAGAGCACCATCATCAAAATTAAACACCAGTGCATCGACGAACGTACCTCCAATATCTACTGCCATACGTAAATTTTTTGCCATTGCTATTCCCAGCTCCGATAGTCATCTGTTGTGTACAAAAGGTTGTATGCCTAATTATTGTATTCTATACGTAGAAAGACGTTTTTTTACTATCATTTAAATGTTAATTTGATTTGGTCAGAAGAGACGCTGAGAGAAGATCTCGAGTGTACTTTTCTTTTGGAGTGTTAAAAATTTCATCAACTCCCCCTTGCTCTAGAATTTGTCCAGATTTCATTACATAAGCTCGATCGCATAGAAAATTGACCACAGATAAGTCGTGAGAGATAAATAGCATTGAAATGTTTTTCTCTATTTTCAGCATCTTCAAAAGATTTAGGATTTGTGCTTGAATCGACATATCCAGAGCAGATACTGGTTCATCACAAATTAGAAATGTCGGTTCAACTGCAAGTGCGCGAGCGATTGCGATTCGTTGCCGTTGACCTCCAGAAAATTCTTTGGGGTGTTTTTTCATGGCATCCTTACTAAGACCGACTGTAGTGAGGACACGACCCACCTCGTCTTCGATTTCTGTTTTGTTTGATAAGTTGCGATGCAGCTTAAGACCTTCCGATAAAATTCCCTTGATGCTCATTCTAGGATTGAGCGAAGAGTAGGGATCTTGGAAAACAAACTGCATTTCTTTTCGTAATGGCCGCATCTGGTTCGCTTTATAGGTGGTGATATCATTGCCTCTAAAAAATATTTGGCCAGAGTCAACTTGCAATAAACGTGCTATGGATAACGCTAGGGTGGATTTTCCGGATCCTGATTCTCCTACGAGGCCGACTGTTTCACCCGTTTCGATAGAAATGGTAACTTCATCTAGGGCTGTGGTTTTTTGGCTAGAGAAAAATCCTTGCGAAAATTCCTTGGTTAGTCTTTTGGCTTCTACGAGCGCAGTCATTAGCGTGATTCCTTTAGAAATTTTTCCAATTGGGCGCAAGCAGATCGACCCCATTCAACAGCTATAAGGGGTGGATTGTTTCCTTCTGCACAAGTAGGCTCGGCAAAAGAACAGCGTGGGTGATAGCGGCATCCAGAAGGCATCTGTCCTGGGATTGGAGGTTGCCCACCGATTGTCTTTAGATATTTGTCATCACGAATTCCGATTTTTGGCAAACAGTCGAGCAGTCCTTGAGTGTAAGGATGAAGGGGTTGTTCAAACAATTTTAGCCGGATGGATTCTTCTACTATTTTTCCAGCATACATGATGATAATGCGATCCGTGTAGTTAGAGATGACTCCCAAGTCATGGGTAATGATAACAAGGCTCATACCTCGGTTCTCGCACTGTTCTTTCATAAGATCGAGAACTTGTTTTTGTATCCGAACGTCGAGTGCAGTTGTGGGTTCATCGGCAATTAAGACATCGGGATCCTGTGCTAGTGCCATGGCAATCACAACCCGCTGTCTCATGCCGCCAGAAAATTGATGTGGATAGGCATTCACCCGCTGAGATGCAGAAGGAACGCCGACTTCCTCCAACAGATGAATAGCATGCTTCATTGCCCGCTTTTTTGACCAACCGTTTGCTCGCAGCCCTTCCGAAATCTGATGACCCACTGTCTTTACTGGATCAAGTGCCGCAAAAGGGTCTTGAAGAACAAGCCCAATGCGTTTGCCACGTATTTCATTTAGCAGTTTGTTACCGGCGCCAATTAATTCTTGACCTTCAAATTTTGCAGAGCCTCCGACTGTTGCCCGCTGGAGTAGTCCTAAAATAGATAATATAGAGGCAGTTTTACCTGAACCGGATTCTCCTGCGATGCCAAGCGTTTCGCCTTTCGCCAGTTTAAAAGAAATCTCATCGACTGCTTTTGCGCTGGAGTCACCAAAGCGTACCGATAAAGATTCTACTTTGAGGATATTCGAGTTCTTCATCTTCAAAATTCCCGACTTCGAAGGGCGGGATCAAGCTCTCTTCGCAAAATATCGCCGACAAGATTAAAGCTTACAGCAGTTAAGAGAATCGCAAGACCTGGAAAGAAAACCACCCACCAGGCTCTTGACATCGCAGACCGACCGTCGGCAATCATCGCGCCCCATTCAGCCAAAGGAATCTGAGCTCCAACCCCAATAAAGGAAAGTCCTGAAATAACGAGAATGACTGCTGCAACATCTAAGGTTAGCTGTACGAACAGAACATCCAGAGAATTTGGAATTAAATGGAATATGATGGTTCGAATTTTGCCAACACCCATCGCTTTTGCCGCTACGATAAAATCCTTGTCTTTGGTCTCGACAATCAGCGCCCGCGTCAGGCGCGCATAGCCCGGCCACCAAGTTACAATTAGTGCCAGAATGGCAGCATTGATTCCCGCGCCAAATGCCGCCGCAAAGCCCATGGCTAGCACTAGAGGCGGAAACGCCAGCCAGATGTCAGTAAAACGCATTAAAATATCGTCGACTAGGCCGCCGGAGAGTGCTGATACGATGCCGATTATTATTCCGATCAATGCAACGACTACGATCACAACGAGTGCTGAGGCAAGGGTTAAACGTGCGCCATAAAGCACACGACTGAAAACATCACGGCCTGTTGCATCGGTACCAAAAAAATATTCTGTTGATGGAGGTAAAAATCGACTAAAAAAATCGACTACATAGGGATCGTGTGGCGCTATGAATGGCCCGATCACAGCAAGTACCACCATCAAGACAGCAAATCCGACAGCTGCAATTTCAAGGGGGCTCCGCATATATTTTGTAAACTTCATGGATTATTAGCCTTGAACGCTTTCTCGGTGTCTCGGGTTAAGAAACAGATGCACGATGTCTACGATTAGGTTTGTGATCAAGAAAATGACACCCATGACCAGAACTACGCCAACAACACCATGAATATCAGATTGAGTAATAGCCTTTACTGCATATTTTCCGATACCGGGTCTTGAGAAGATTTCTTCAACTAAAATGGTGGTACTTAGCATCCAGCCCACCTGCATGCCAAATATTGTAATCGTCGGAATTAATGCATTCCGCAATGCATGCCGAACGACGACTTGGTATTCTGATATGCCTTTTGATCGGGCTAAGGTCACGTAGTCTTCTTGCAGTGTCCTCAGCACCGTTGATCGGGTAGTTCGAGTAACAACTGCAACAAACAATGTGGCGAGTGTAATTGCCGGTAAAAACAAGTGATTCAGTGCATCCCAGAAAATGCGCCATTCGCCTTGCACAACCGTATCGATAAGTAGGAATCCTGTTGATCCAGAAAAGTCTCGGAATTCAAAACTGATTCTTCCAGCAATAGGAAACCAACCCGCTTCTCCCGCCACATAATGTTGCAATATTAGTCCCAGCCAGAAAATCGGTATCCCAGCTCCAGCCATGACCATGAGTCTGATCGCACCGTCAATCTTAGAATCAAACCTTGTGGCTGCTAGCACGCCAAGCGGGATAGAGATGAGAACATTCAACAGCATGGCAACGAAAACAAGCTCAGCCGAGGCTGGAAGTCGTTGCTTGATATCTTCCCAAATAGGTTGGTGGGTAAACCATGATTTACCAAGATCTCCCCTGGAGAGTTTCGAGAGATAAATAGCATATTGTTTGTGGATCGGCAGATCTAGGCCCATCTCCACTCTTAATTCAGCGATTCTCTCGTTTCCCGCGTTGGGGCCTGCGGCGACGACGGCTGCATCGCCAGGGACAAGTTGTCCCAAGGTAAAAGTCATGAAAGACAAAACAACCAGCGCGATAGCCGTCAGGCTAACGCGCTGGCCGATATAAACAGCTACATTTTTTGCAGTTTCCTTATTCACCCTTTTGGGGTGGTTTGTCTGCGTTGTCGTTTACTTTAAGCCAATATCCATGAAGTTAAAGGTTTGATGGTGGGCAACATTGTACTTATAACCCACAACTTTATCAGATAACGTGACCACTGATGCCGGTTGGGCGACAAGAACATGGATGTAATCGTTTCCAATAATTTCTTGAACCTCTCCATACAGTTTCATTCTCTCGGCTTGATCAGCACTTGACGCTGCTCTATCCAGACGGTCATCCACTTCCGGATTGCCATACTGGTGAAAGTTCGTGCCGCCACTTATGCCCATTTTGCTGCTGTGGACCAGACCATAGAGAATACCATGTGGATCTGGGAATGGTGGAAATGACGAAGACCCAGCGACATCAGGGGCTGTATCAAGACTTCGAGTTGTTGCAGCCATTGCCGGCCAAGTATCTCCTGTAGCATTTAGCTTAACACCGATCTTCGCAAGATTCGCTTGCCACATTTCCGAGGCTCTCTGCTGTATTTCCTCTTCGGGTAAAAAGGTCAGGTTAACTTCAGCACCGGCCCAACCGTTGTCATCGATAATTTTTTTAGCACCTTCAAGATCAAACTCTGGATAAATACCTCCGACATGACCCGGCCAGTTGGACGGCATTGGTCCTTCGGGATATGCACAAAAGCCCTGCAGAACGGCGTCACACAGAGCCTTATTATCAACGGCCATTATAATGGCCTTTCGGAATAGTCGGTTTGAAACTGCGCCTTCGGATTGGACATTAATCATGAAGTAAAGTGGTGTTGCCGCAGCACCGATGTCAGTGATGTATCCGTCCTCTCCTTGTAAGGCGATCTTATCATCCATTGTAAGATCTGGAGCAATATGAACTTCGCCTGCCTTTAAAAGAGCAAGCTGAGTTGATGGTTCATATACCACTCGAAAGACCACCTCGGCCACGTGATTACCATCCCAACCGCCCCAATAATCTGGATAGGCTGTCATTGATGTTGAATCATCTGGTTTATAGGATTTTAATACGTATGGTCCTGAACCTGCTTCGTTTACTGATAGCCAGCTTCGGGCAAAGTTATCGCCCATATGTGGCTCTACCAGATCCTTGTTGACGATGTAAACACGTCCAAGTGCCGAAACAAATGGACCGAAAGGTGCAGATAGGTGTAACTTGACGGTATGATCATCAACAATTTCACAGCTGTCATACGGCCCTGCATCGGTAAGCGCATTGGCCCCAGCTGCTTGATTCCGGTCAAATGTAAAACAGACATCATCTGCCGTCAGCGCGGATCCATCGTGAAATGTCACACCTTTGCGCAAATTAAAGGTATAGCTTAACCCATCAGCGCTTGCCGACCAATCGGTTGCAAGTCGAGCTGATACAGTTGTTTCACCAGCAGTGAACTGAACTAAGGTATCGTACATACCCAGCATCAATTGATCGACTGTCGAATTCTGGGCATTCGCGGGATCCAGATTTTCTGGCGTTAGGTTTTCGGCGATCACAAGCGTCCCGCTTGGACCCGCAAGCACCCCGGTTGGGAGTAACAGGGCCGCCAAAGGCACTAAAAACTTCCGAATAGATGGTTTCATAAAAAACCTCCCTAGGTTTATGGTAAGTCATATTCTCCGGTTGAACCGGATGGCAAAGATATCGCATGTTTACAACATTAAGCTTTCTATAACAGACGACTGACTGTTGCCGTTGATTGTGGTATACACTTTACCCATATAGTCTGTCAATGATGAGTAACGCTAAACTTAGCAAAATAACTGGTTCGATAAGATAAAGTAATACTATGGAGGGGTTATGAGTAATTTTTCTGGGTGTTATACGGTAATGGTTACCCCATTTAGTGAAGATGGGTCCAAAGTTGATTATTCTGCCTTGCGCAAATGTGTAGATTGGCAAATAGACAATGGGGTCCCAGGCCTCATCCCGCTTGGAAGTACGGGCGAATTTCTTTCCGTGACGGAAGATGAGAGGCGTGAGATCATTAAAACCGTGGTGGAGCAGTCGGATGGACGCGCTGTTGTTTTAGCAGGTACCGCGGACGAATGGACCAAAAAGTCGGTTCGTTTTAGTCGTGAAGCCGAAGATCTTGGTGCAGATGGAGTTATGGTTATTCCGCCTTACTACTCAAGTCCTACGGACGATGAATTGCTAGAGCATTATCGTCAGATAGGAGACGCTATTAATATACCAATCATGGTTTACAACAATCCTAATACTGCGAATGTTGATCTGTCACCTGAATTACTTGGCCGATTGAGTGAACTTAACAATGTCGATTATGTAAAGGAGTCAAGCGGTGATGTTACGAGAGTTCGAGAAATTGATCGTTTAAGTGAGGGTAGAATGACTGTATTTTCTGGTTATCACGCTTACGACTCCTTTCTTGTTGGCGCTAAGGGCTATGTTTCGGTTTGTGGGAATATAGTTCCTAAGCTATCTTCTGATCTTTATAAGTTAGTTATCGAAAAGGGAGACATCTCGGGTGGAAGAGAGCTTTACCATAGTATATTGCCCTTACTAGACGCTATTTCTGGGGATCTTTACGTTTCGGCAACAAAAACCGCCATGGGGATGGTCGGCATGCCAGTTGGCCCACCCAGAATGCCTAGGTTACCTGTTCCGAGAGAGCACGAGTTAAAAATCCAAACCGTTCTGGATGAACTGGGAGTTTTAGCTGTACGAGCGGCTTAGAAAATAGTTGTGCTGGGTGCGCAACGGGGTACGGTATATAGGAACTCCGTTGGATCAATTAATGAAACGTATATTAATCAATCGAAAGTAAGGATGAGATGATGGAATTGGATTTAGTTGTAAGAAATGGAAAAGTGGTCACGGCTACAGACATAATGCAATGTGATATAGGGATTCGCGATGGACAGATTGTCGCTCTTTCACAACGTCTAGATACGGAAAATCTGGCTGTGATAGAAGCAGACGGTCGTTGGGTCACCCCGGGTGGCGTGGATGCACACTGTCATTTAGATCAGCCTTCGACCGATGGCTCCAAAGCAGCTGATGACTTTTTTACGGGCACCCGCTCAGCTTTGGCGGGCGGCACTACCACTGTCATTCCTTTCGCGTTTCAGTTCAGAGGTCAGAGTTTGGATGCAGCTGTAACTGACTACCACAAGCGAGCCGAGGGGAAAGCTATTTCAGACTATTCTTTTCACTTAATTGTTACGGATCCTACTCCCGATGTTATTCAGAGAGAGATCCCAGAAATGATCCGTAATGGTTACCCATCATTTAAGATGTATATGACCTATGAATCGATGAAATTAAATGATCGTCAGATTTTAGAAGTTCTCTCGGTGGCTAGGGAGCATCAGGGTATGGCTATGATTCATGCAGAAAATAGCGACTGTATTGGTTGGTTAACTGATCAATTAGAAAAGGCGGGAAAAACTGAACCGTTTTATCATGCTGCATCCCGACCGAGTCCAGTGGAGCGTGAAGCAACTCACCGAGCCGTAACGCTGTCGGAATTGGTGGATGTTCCGATTTTAATTGTACACGTGTCTTCCCGAGAGGCTGTGGAAGAAATTCGGCGCGCACAAGGTAGAGGGTTGCGCATTTATGGTGAGACCTGCCCACAGTATTTGTTTTTGACAGAATCTGATTTGGACAAACCAGATTTTGAGGGAGCTAAATGTGTTTGCAGCCCTCCGCCAAGAGATAAAGCCAACCAGCAAGTCATCTGGGATGGTCTGTGTAATGGAGCTTTTCAGATTTTTTCTTCAGATCATTCACCCACTCGATTTGACGATCCAGAAGGGAAAAAATTAAAAGGGAAGGAAGCATCATTTCGATGGATTCCAAACGGAATTCCTGGCATCGAGACCAGAATGCCATTACTTTTTTCAGAAGGTGTGATGAAGGGTCGAATTGATATTCAGACGTTCGTCAGCTTGACCGCAACAAATCCAGCTAAGTTGTATGGAATTCATCCCAAGAAAGGCACGATATCGATTGGCGCAGATGCAGATCTTGTAATATGGGATGATAAAAGAGAGATAAAAATTACAAATGAGTTATTGCATCACAATGTCGACTATACCCCTTACGAAGGAATGAAAATTCAGGGCTGGCCAGATACGGTACTAAGTCGTGGTGAGGTAGTTTTTTCCGATCAACGAATATTGGGGGAACAAGGTCGAGGCCAGTTTGTGCCGGGTCAAGCGCCCGCGGCGGCTATCCCTGCAAGGCGGTTTGAGTAAATGGAGAAGAGCGCGCCTAAGCGATACGATTATCGGATCTACGAATTTTAGTTAGCGGCCTTTGTATTCAGGTTTTCGTTTTTCAACAAATGAGGCTATGCCTTCATCATGATCTTCTGTTTGCCACAGAAGCATTTTTCGTTCCAAACTGAGGCTTTCATCAAGGGGTTTAGAGAATGACATCAATACTTCAGCTTTAGTCATTTCTAGGGCAATAGGCGAATATTGTGAAATAGTTTCGGCTATTGCTAGTGCCCGACTCACGGTCTTTTCCGTAGCTAGCACTTCTGAGACAATCCCCCACTGATTTGCTAGATTTGCGTCAATTCTGTCTCCCGTTAGAGTCATATACATTGCCCTGGCTTTTCCGATCAATCTTGGTAATCGCTGGGTACCACCATCACCCGGAAATGCACAAATCTTTATCTCCGGAGTGCCAAATTGGGCGTTCTCACCACATATTGAAATATCGCATAGAAGGGCTAGCTCACAACCTCCACCCAATGCATAGCCATTGACTGCAGCGATCAGGGGTTTTGGGAAATTTTCAATGACTTTCCAAGCCTGTAGACGACTGGCTTGAGCAAACATGGGTATGCCATTGTCCGGCATTTCTTTAATGTCGGCACCAGCCGAGAATGCTTCCTCGTTTCCCGTGAGCACTACACAACGGATGCTACTATCTTTACTGGCCAATGTCAGCACATTCGCTATTTCTGAAAGAAGTTTTTTGCTCAGAGCGTTTTTGGCTCTAGGTCGATTTAGTGTAATTTTTAGCACTCTTGGTAGAGGAAGTTCTGCCAAGATACATTTATATCCATCATATTGATTAGTTGACATATTTAGCCTTGACCATCCGATGACAAAAAGGTTAGTTTATTTTTTTTCAGTAAATTCAAAACTGATCCATAAAACGCATCTCATATAAAGTAAAATGAAGGGAATCTAGCTACGCTATGAAGCAATGTACCGATTTATTTTTAGCTCGGTATTCGAAAGCCCTACACAAAATTTATTTACCAAAGGTTCTAGCTGATCCACCAAGGGTTTTTTTTCGGCTGACATCTCTCCGATCCGAATCGCGGAAGTGGTTACCTTCTCTCTTAAAGAGTGGTAATCGACGCCAGTTGGAACACGGTTTCGAAGTACAAAATTACCGCCGATCATAACATCTTTAACGCCTGAACCGTTTTCTTGAAAAATCACCTGTCTTCGTGCATTGTTAAGCGGAAGGTACTGTATTGATCCGGCATCAATGAAAATCAAATCTGCCTTAAATCCTGGAGCAATTCGGCCGATCTGATCCTCCAGCCCAAGCGCTTTAGCGCTTCCCTCAGTTGCCATCATTAGAACGTCCTCAGCAGAGAGCCAATATTGGGGATCCGGTTGATGAATGCGACTAACGTAGGTTGCCATTCTCATCGCTTCGAACATATTGAGCCCATCTGAGCAGGTGCTGGCATCGGTTCCTATACCGACATTGATTCCAGCATTCAGCATATCCTTTGTTTTAGCTACGCCCGTTCCGAGGCGTAAATTGCTGGTCGGATTATGAGCCACGTGCGCACCTCGATCCGACAACCGAATCATATCCGACGGTTCCAACCATACACAGTGCGCGGCGGTGAAATCTGTAGAGATAATGCCTAGCCGGTCTAGGTGTTCTGTTAAGGAGCAACCAAACAAGTTTTGGCCAACCACAGCTTGTAATTTTGATTCTGCTAAGTGTGAATGAATTCGAGCATTAAATTCATTTGCAAGGGTACGGCATGTTTTAAAAAAGGTAGGTTCACAGTGGTAAGGAATTGTAGGAGCCAGCCCCAGATAAATAGAATCTTTAGCGAGAGACCAATTCTTTAGAGCGTGGGTGACAGAGTTTATGATCGCGTCACCGGGCGCTGTTTTTATATTAGTAATTTTTTGTTTTAGATCCTGAGGCAGATCATCAATCATATTCGGCACTGCCTCCCAGAAAGTTCGATCTGCCATCAATGGTGCGATCACGGCGCGCATTCCCACTTTCTTGTAGGCCTCACCGACGGCAATTAAGCTGTTTAAATCCGGGATTGGGAAATCAGAAAATAAATCATAACAGGCGGTGCAGCCATTTAGGATCATTTCAACTGCCGCTAGTTGAGCTGCTAATGATTTTTCTTCTTGACGAAATGTTTCGCTAGTAAGCGGCGATGCATTTAACAGCAGTTCAAGGCTCCAGCGATCACCGAGCCCTTTTGCGAGGCTTACGTCTCCATGCGTATGTGCATTGATCAAGCCCGGAAGAACAAGATTTCCCTCTGCATCAATTATTTTAGCGCTCTTAGGTATTGGAGAGTGTGGGGGGAGCACCTCAATGATGGTATCGTTTTCAATTAAAATATCAAAATAATCTCCATTGAAATCTCTGCAATCAACGAGACGACTATTGCAGATCATTGATAATGTCGTTTCCACGTTCAGTTTTATCGTTTATTTATGGGTGATGAAGCCACTGTTTTGCTTACTCTTTAATGGGTGGCAAGTCTCGGCTGAGCAACCCCGCATTTTCTAAAACCAGCCTTAATTCATTTTCTTTATCTTTTGGTAAAGGAAGTCTCGGCGGTCTTGGGTTTCCCATGTTGCGCCCCATCATTCTAAATGCTGCCTTCATTCCATGTACATACAAATGATCACCCAAGAAATCAATTATTGGCACAAGTTCTTTGAACACTTCCCATGCCGAATCCTTGTCATTTTGATCGACTGCCAATTCAAACATTTGTGCCGATTTTGCTGGCATGATGTTGGCACAAACGGACACCCACCCCTCTGCTCCAACCATGAAGGACTCATATCCGAGGTAACCAGCAAAAACAGTTATCTTGTCACCGCAGAGATCATTAATTTGATAGACTCGCCGCGTATCAGTAGTAGACTCTTTGATGTAGGATATATTGTCTATTTCTGCTAATTTGGCAATCAGCGGTGGTTTCATATCTAGGACAGTTGAAGCAGGATGATTGTAGAGCATGATTGGCAGGGTAACAGCTTCAGCTATTTTGCGATAATGTTCATAAATCTCATTTTCATCAATCCAGCAGTAGTATGGTGTGAGAACCATTGCTGCATCGGCCCCTAAACTTTCTGCATCTTTTGTATAACGGATTACGTCAGTGGTGCTTTCAGCAGCTGTGCCCACGACTATTGGTACACGTCCAGCAGCTTGGTCTATCACAATTTTTGCGGTTTGGTATCGTTCCTCGTCGGACAAAGAAAGGAATTCTCCATTGCTAGCTAATGTAATGATGCCATGTATACCTTCCGATATTTGAAAATCAACAAGCCACCTTAACATCGATTCATTAATCTCTGAACCATCTTCTGTAAAGGGGGTGAGTATAACGGTATAGGTGCCTCTTAATTTTTTCATGATCTTCCTCCATAGACGTGAGCGATCCTTTGTTCTAGAGTTACTCAACACAGTGACCCCTTGAAGAGGGCATCACTTACGTTGTACTTTCTACATAATAGATAGAGTATCATGAATAAAGATTAGATCATCCATCTATTCTTATCGATTTCTTGTTTTTGTCCAGACACAAAAACTCTGTTGTCGTAAAATGGGTTTAGGATAAAATCAAAGCCAAGAAAAAAATGCTTTTGTAGTCAACTTCAAATCAGGGACAGATATTGCGGATATGACAAATAAACCGAAACAAACAGGAAAAATTCAAACTGTGACGGGACTCCTAGACCCCGAATTGCTTGGTCCTACCTTAATGCATGAGCACATTCTATGGGATGTGACACGCCCCGAAGTAGCCTCTAAAGCAAAAACAGAGTCGATTCCAGAATTGACAATTACTCTGCAAAACGTATGGGAAATTAATCGTAGGTCTATTCTAGATTACGGAAATCAGAGCAATCAAAAATATTCGATTTCGCTTGAAGAACTCGGGTTGTTGCATGCTGCATGCAACAACGCGGCTATCGTGGATCTTACCAATTTTGGCATAAAGCCTGACCCTCTCGGCTTACGTTATTTGTCAGAGGGAGCCGGCGTACCTATCATACAGGGCGCAGGCTATTACGTTGACGAGTATATCCCAGAGGAGTACAAATCGGCGACCATCGAGGAACTAACCCAAGAGATTATTGATCAGGTTAGGGTTGGATGCTGGGGTACCGATGTGTGTGCTGGAATAATCGGTGAAATTGGTTGTATGTGGCCATTGCGACCATTCGAGCGCAAGGTGCTCAAGGCTGCGGGATTAGCACAGCAGGAGACGGGAGCATCAATCAATGTGCACCCAGGTCGTCATAAAGAGGCACCTCTCGAAATTGTTGATTTAATAAAAAGCGTGGGTGGAGATGTCAGTCGATTAGTGATGAGTCACATTGATCGTACTTTGACTGATATCAACGATGTGTTAAATCTTGCAGCTACAGGTTGCGTTCTTGAATATGATTTTTTTGGGATTGAGACATCTTACTACTGGTTTAACGATACCGATTTACCTACGGATTATATGCGACTCAACTATATTCGTTCATTAATTGAGCATGGACATGGACGCCAAATCGTTGTCTCCCATGACATTTGCACAAAAACAAGACTTTCCTCATATGGGGGCCATGGTTATCGTCATATTTTCCAAAACGTTGTACCGCTGATGCAGAGAAAAGGTTTTTCGGAGGCAGAAATACAGATGATTATTCAGGATAATCCCAGATCTTTGCTAACAATTGTTTGATACAACTGGTCTCCTGATTGAAGTGCAAAATCCTGGCAAATAAATTTAACTATATTATTGACCATGATAAAAGAAATTATCTCAGCAACCGATGCAGTGGATCTCATCAATTCGGGAGATAGTTTGATAATTGGTGGTTCTGGTGGCATGGGTGTCGCTGAGAGTATTCTTTCAGCTTTGGAAGAACGTTTTCTGAATTATCGCAGTCCGGTAGATCTCACAGTTCTTCATACTACTGGAATTGGAGCAGTTACGAAATTCGGATTAAATCGACTTGCCCATGAGGGTTTGACGAAGCGAGTCATCGGCGGGAATTTTGGGTTGCAATTGTCCTTTATGAAAGATTTGATAGTAGCTAACAAAATAGAGGCCTACAACTTCCCGCAGGGCGTGATGTGTCAGTTATATAGGGCAATGGCAGCTAAGCAACCCGGTTTGATCAGTCATGTTGGGTTGGGAACTTACATCGATCCTCGAATTGAAGGAGGAAAGATGAATGAAATAACCACAGTTGATCTGATAGAAGTTATAGAGCTAAATGGAAAAGAGCTATTATTCTTTCATGCCCCGCGAGCTAATGTAGCAATTTTGCGAGGAACGACGGCAGATGATCATGGAAATATCACTTTGGAGCATGAAGCTGCGACGCTTGAGGGATTATCCATTGCACAGGCTGTTTACAATGCTGGTGGACTAGTCATATGCCAAGTGAAGAGAGTTACGGAAAGAGGTAAATTGAATCCTCACATGGTTAGGATACCTGGATTTCTTGTTCACAAAATCGTAGTTGATGAAAATCAATCTCAAAATTATGCTGTCCAGTTTGACCCCAGTCTTTGTGGTGAAGAACTTCGAACACTAGAATCGATTACACCTGATCCTTTGAATGAGCGACGGATTATCGCTCGTCGTGCCGCCTTCGAGTTGTTTCCTGGAGCCGTTGTTAACATGGGCGTTGGTGTTTCAGCGGGGATTCCCAATGTAGCAGCTGAAGAAGATTTAGATGGAATATTTACTATTACAGTAGAGGCTGGTGTTGTCGGTGGTTTTGCTAGCCATGGGCTGTATTTTGGATCTGCTTACAATCCGGAAGCAATTATTGATCAAGCTTACATGTTTGATTTTTATGATGGCGGCGGATTGGATATAGCTTTCGTTTCATTTGCGGAAGTCGATGTAGATGGCAATGTTAATGTTACCCGTTTTGGGAACAGGAATGACGGTGCCGGCGGATTTATTGACATTACGCAAAATGCTGGAAGAATTATTTTCAGTGGTACTTTAACAGGTGGCGGCTTAAGCATATTGCTGAAGAACGGCGAGGTGAAGATCGCAAAAGAAGGGAGTATTCTAAAATTTGTTCCGAAAGTGAAGCAAATTAGTTTTAGCGCAAAAAGAGCAATTGATGAGAAAATAGATGTTCTGTTTGTTACAGAACGTGCAGTTTTTCAGATGACGAGTTCTGGAATCGAAATATTGGAGATAGCGCCGGGGATAGACATCGAAAAGGATGTGCTTTCATATATCCCATTTCCTGTTATTGTTTCTCCCACCTTAAGAATTATGGATAATCGAATTTTTTGTGAAGGCCGAATGGGTATTAAGGACGAGATCTTGACTAGAACACAGTCCTAGTTCATTTAGAATTGTTAGAAACTATTATTAAGGGAGCCGAACGTGCCAACAATTCATATCTATGCTTTTAAGAGATCACTGGATAAACGAAGGAAGTTGACTAAAGAAATTACGGAAGTAGTTAGTCAAAACTATGACATCGATCCTAGCATTGTTACTGTCTATTTTTTTGATACACCCAAAGATAGAACGGCTCATGGAGGGTTATTAGTTGTTGACGAAGAAAATACTGAAAATTAATTGTATCGAACTCTATGAAAAATATTTCAAATAGTAGTGAATCAGCCCTAGTCGACATCCTAACAGATTTAATTAGTATTCCGACAACTTATCCTCCGGGTGATACTATAGAGATTTGTAAGTATGTAGAAAAAAGACTTAGATCTTGTGATTATCACCTAAAGAGTTTTATGAACTGCGAGCCCATTAATAACTTGATTGCTCGCATTGATACTGCAACGCCAGACGTACGTATTGCTTTCAATGTTCATGTTGATACCGTAGCTCCGGGCGCGCTTTCTGGATGGGAAGGTGATCCATATCAAGCCCACGTTCGTGATGGTCGACTCTATGGTTTAGGCGCAGCGAATTGCAAAGGTAGTATGGCATTACATATTTGGTTAGCGGAAGAGATTTATCGTCGCGGAGGTATTCAAAGAGGTTCGGTTATTTTTTCATTTGTAGGAGATGAGGAAGCACTGGGCCCTAACGGAACCAAGTTTCTGCGAGATGAGTCAGTTTTGACGCCCGACATTCTTGTTGTCGGGGCTCCAACGTCAAATGATTTGTTAATTGATGAAAGAGGTGTGATGTGGGTGCAGATCACAACTTATGGAACAGGCGGTCACGCCGGTGATCCAAGCTCTGCCGACAATGCGATTGACCGTTTAGTTCGAATTTTATGGTTGCTCGAAACAAAATTGTTCCACAAACTTTCAATTCGAAAGAAGGGAAAAATCTCATCCACGGTGAACGTCGGAAAAATACAGGGAGGAACTAATACCAACGTAGTTCCTCAACAAGCTATAGCAGAAATCGACCGAAGATTACTTCCCAGTGAAGACGTTAATGAGGCATTAAATGAAATTCAGGAGGTGCTGGATCAGTCTGGAGAGCCTCAAGACAGCTATCAGCTTGAACTTCTTGTTGGAACAAATGGCTTTGAAGGTAAGTCTACAGGTCCTGGAGTTAGAGCTTTTTCTAAAGCAATTGCTACAAAACTAGATAGAAAACCTCGATTCTTGACACCAATAGGAGCCTTTGATGGGAGGCACTTTTCTGGAGATAAGATCGAGATCTTGAACACTGGACCGGGTCAAAGTTCTGAAGGGCATGCGCCGAATGAGTCGATTCAGATTGCTGAATTGGTAGATGCAGCAGCGATACACATTGGTGCTGTCGAATCGCTTGTTGGACTTAACAGCTAACCTTTCAATATACTTTCAAAATGGGCGAAGGGGTTAATATTTTAGCGTTGCCCGCTGTTGCTTTGCATGCCTACAGATCAGTATTCTCATGAACAAATTGAAAAAAAATGTAGATAATTACCCGAATTGGCTTAATCGTGATCGCTTAACTAATGAGGTCAAGTTAGTTCATTTCCTATTTGATGATAAGCCTTATGTTGGGCGTGATGGAGAGTCCGTAGCCGCTGCATTAATTGCTTCGGGCCTTAAATCTTTCCGAAAAAGTCGTGATGATCAGCCGAGAGGAATTTACTGTGGAATGGGTACTTGTTTTGAGTGCTTGGTCACCATAGATGGACATTCGTCGCAACGGGCGTGTCTTGCATCTGTTAAAGATGGTATGACTGTTACTAGTCAGAATTACGCTCCCTCGATTTGCTCGACTGAGGATACCGTGGTAGAAAGATGTGACGAAAGTGATCGTTTTCCAGAGAGTTGCGAATTGGTGGTAATTGGTGCAGGACCAGGCGGACTTGCAAGCGCTATTTCTGCTGCACGAGCAGGTGTGGAGACTATAGTTTTAGATGAAAGGGTGTTGCCTGGAGGTCAGTATTTCAAACAACTCGCAATCAACAGCAGTTCAATACAAAAAAAGACATTAGATGGGCAGGCCGAAGAGGGGAGATCTCTGATAGACATTTGTCGGACTCTAGATGTATCAATCTATAGTACGACAATGGTGTGGAGTGTAGTTAAGAATAAAGATAGTTTTGAAGTGAAAGTTGTCCGAAACAGGAAAAACTATGACATAGTCGCCAAACAAATAATCGTTGCAACAGGCGCCTACGAAAAACCTTTTCCTGTTCCGGGTTGGACATTACCAGGATTTATGACGACTGGCGCGGTTCAGACTTTGATACGAGCATACAGAGTGAAGCCGGGATCAAAGGTGCTTATATGTGGTAATGGACCATTAAATCTTCAGGTAGCGTCAGAATTGGTAAAAGAGGGAGTAACGGTAGTAGCAGTAGTCGAAATAGCACGACCTCATAGATGGTGCAATTTAAGTGCGTTGCTTAAATCTTTCATTAGGTCGCCCGCTTTAATGTTGAAGGGGTTGGTTTACATAGCGAAACTAAGGTTTGCTAGGGTGCCAATGCTGTATGACCATGTGTTAGTGGATGCGCAGGGTAGTGATTGTGTGGAGAGTGCTCGAGTAGTCGCTATCAATCCAAATGGTGAAACTATCCGTGGTACCGAAAAGAAATTTGACGTTGATACAGTCTGTGTGGGATATGGATTTACGCCGAATACAGAAATAACTAAACTATTGCGTTGTAGCCATGACTATAAGAGGGAGATTGATAGTCTAGTAGTGGCACGGCAGGCTAATGGCGCTACAAGTTGTCCCGGTGTTTTTTCTGTAGGAGACTCTGGAGAGGTGTTGGGATCACAATTTGCCTTGGCGCAGGGAACATTAGCAGGAGCCTCTGTTGCCAGGAATCTTAAAAAAGGAAATGATGATCCACGTGAAATTAAGTTAGCCAAGCGGAATACTACTTCACACTTAGAATTTCAGCACGCCCTATGGACACTTTTTAGTAGCCCAAAGACTGAAAATCATCTTTTTTCACGTGGCGACGTAATTATATGTCGGTGCGAAGATATCACTAGTTTCAAAGTTATGAACGCTATCAAAGCTGGCGCCACTGATGTTGCTTCGGTGAAAAAGATGACTCGCGTCGGAATGGGTCGCTGTCAGGGTCGTTACTGTGGGTCATCCGTAGTAAAACTTTTGGAGTATCATGAGAAAAAAATACCAGATCAGTTTTCTTGGTTTGCTCCTCAAAGTCCAGTCAAACCACTTCCGGTGGGAAGCATTGCACAAGTAAAAACGGAGTGGAGCGCAGAAACAGAGGGTTTTGAAACAGCCAGATTAGCTGAAAAGTCATCCTTTTTTTCTGCAAATTCTAGTTTGGCAGAGAGCGAAATAGCTATTATAGGTGCCGGCATTCTTGGTACTTGTACGGCTGATGCTTTGGCATCCAGTGGTAAGGACGTGATTCTTATTGATCGAGGAGAACCAAATGGCGAGGCTTCTGGAAACAACGCCGGAAGCTTACATGTTCAACTATTGGCGTATGATTTTTCTATGGACTCTGCGACCCAACTAACGCCAGCGTGCCAAGTTCTTCCTCTGCAGAAGGAATCTACGAAATTATGGTGTGAATTAGAAAAAAAATTGAATCAAGATCTCGGCATAAAAATATCAGGAGGTCTCATGGTTGCCGAAAATACAGATCAGATTCGGCGTCTTGAAAGTAAGACCGCAATGGAGCGCAGCTTAGGAATTGATGTTGATCTCATTTCTAGGACAGATTTAATGGATCGGGCTCCATATTTGTCTGAGAAAATGATTGGTGGTGCATGGTGTCCTGAGGAGGGCAAGATCAATCCAATGTATGCAACACCGGCTGTTCTGAATACGTGTTTCTCGCATGGTGTCAGGCTTTTCAAGCAAACCAATGTGTTGGAAATAATTAAGAACCATGACTGTTTTGAGATCAAAACATCTAAAGGAAATATCAAGACAGGTCAAATTGTTAATGCTGCTGGAGGTTGGTCTGCTCTAATCGCCAAAATGGTTGGTATTGCATTACCGGCGAGACCGCACCCCATACAGATGATAGTCACTGAACCCGTGGCTCATTTTGCGGATCAATTGTTAGCATATGCAGATCGACACCTTACTCTAAAGCAAGTGGCTAATGGTAACTTCATTATTGGCGGTGGTTGGCGAGCCAGTCTAGATTCCGAGACTAAACGTCCAGTAGTCCTGAAAGAAAGCCTTGAAGGCAATCTTTGGGTTGCTAAACAAGTCATTCCAAAGCTTAATGAGATTCAAGTCATTAGATCTTGGGCCGCTATGAACGTAAGTGTTGATGGCGCACCTATATTGGGTGAGTCAAAGCAGGTTCCGGGTTTTTATAATTTAGTTAGTGTGAACGGTGTTACCTTAGGTCCTCTGCTAGGTCAGATGACAGCAGAATCTGTTTTGACAAAAAAGCAAGTGCCAGGTATCAGCCCTTTTACATTAGACAGATTTTGATTATGATTATGTCGACGGGTTACTAATTGAACGCAATGGTAAAACAAGGCAAAGCAGATATTATCAAAAATTTGTTTGAATAGATTCTGGGAGAATTTTATAGTTAACTCTTATCTCGCCTTCTGCGTGGTCATAAAGAGCTCCCCTATATTTCTTAGATAGGTGATCTATCGTCTCCTTCGCTCCTTGTTCTGTAATTTCCGTTACTTTTCCTCTAATTTGTATGTATCGGTAGGGGTCGTCGGGATCGGAAATTGCTAATGCTACATTGGGCGATCGACGCATCGCTTTATCTTTGACGCGGCCCAGAGCGCTATTGATAATGATGTGTGCACCATCGTAGTCGAACCATAAAGGTGTGCACTGCGGTTTTCCATTTTTTAAAACCAGCGCTAGATGTGCAAAAGATTTTTTATCCCATGATAGCAGTTCTAATGCAGATTCAGGAACATTCATATTTATTTCTCCGTGGTGGTCTACTGTTTGTAGAAGTTTGGTTATCTACTTTCGATTGATTATTTTTTTCGCGAGGGGGGGTATTCCTTCAATAGTGATTCGATGGATAGTTCGTTTTTCGACATCATAATTAAAGTCAGTCGCTTTATGCATGGCAGCTAGATTATCTGTTGCTAGGATGTCACCTAAACGCCATTTGTGACGGTGAATGAAACGGTCATTAAGTACAAAATCTTTCATTTGCTTTTGTAATTCAATACCTTCTTTAGGCGGAAGGCCAATTAAGCAAGCTCCAGGGTTAAAAAACTCATACAGCGCTCCTGGATATAAGAAAGGACGGGATGTTTCCGGATGTTGGCCCACAAGAGGGTGCTCAACATCTGGAGTACTGGAACATTCTTCTCGGGAAAGAGGTGCTCTATCTGGAAATGTATAGGGCCATCCAGTTGTCCAACTGTGATGTATCAAAAGTCCGTCAAGTTTATTTCTAAGAGCTGTTGGCATGGCGTCATACACTTCATAGTTATTCAGTATAAGAGTATCGCCACCTTGGCGTGGCAGTTCTCTAGCCAGAAGAAAGGTAGTTTTAGCAGGATTCACTGTGTAATATAAATCACTATGCCAATATCGCCCAGCCTTATTCAATCCGGTGGGTTTTCCATCCCTGTTTTCTACATTTGAGATCACATAGATTTCGGGGTATCCAGGGAGAGTGTATTTAGGTGCTATGGTTTCTTCGACATCTAGTTTAGAATATTTTTTTTGATGGCTTGTAGCCGGAACCCCTGAAAGTATTTTTCCAAATCGTCGGCAAAAAGCAATGTACGAGTCTGAGCTTATGTGATGTTGATCTGTGATAATGATGTTAGGCCATTTTAGATACACCGAATAAATATCTTGAAATAATGATTCAGTTGGTTCGTGTGAAAGATCTAGACCTCGAATAATAGCCCCTGATTTTTTTGGTAGTATCTCAATTTCCATATAGTTAGATCAGCACTGTTTCAGGCAACATCATTTTTTGGATTTTGTGACACCATCTTTTCGAAACTTTTTGTGTTTGATTTAGCATGATCAATTCCTTAAGTAATGTACTATGATCCTATTTAATCCCATTAAAATCAACAGAATCTGCATGGATTGATTTTTCTTTTAGCATTTCTATCATTTGATAAAAGCCTGCTTTTCGAATCATGGAAAACAACTGTTGCAGTCCTAATTCTTCAATATTCTTGACAACCATTTCAGTTGACATATCCTTTGGCAAGTTATTGAATATATCCGTAAGTATGTATGCATAACCGCCTGTAATTGGAGTATTGCTCCATGCTTTTAAGAGCCCGTTTTCCAGTCCAACAAAAAGTTCTGATTGGCATTGAGTTACCCGATTCTCTTTCGTTCGATTTTTTTCTGAGAGTGGATCATTTTTTAATTTTTTTCCTAATGATATGAGCCATCTATACACTTCATATGAACTAATAGAATTTAGTGCAACTATTTGTTCACGATATTCAGTAATTTTGTCAGTATTTTCTTTGGGTACATTCACCGATTTATTCCATATTTCTAAAGTTCAGTTTCGGATATTATCCTAGGCGGTGCTCGGAATAAACATATCCAATAACAGAAAAGATTTTGCTAAAGCGTGACAACTGTCGCTTGGATGCCATAATGAGTTTACTGGCAGTAGATATTCTCAATAGGCGAATAATACAATGATTTTAAGATTATTTTTCCTAATTAATCCCAAAGAACGCAAATCTTTACTTCATAATGGTATTCGAAATGTTTTGTTATTTATTGAGTTCGAATATCGATCAGCCTAAATTGGTATGAGGAATGTTGCCATTGGTATAAATTACTGTTAAAACCTAAATCTACCCCTGAAGATCGGGCAGTAATTTTCATAGATATAGATGATAAAGCCCGCGGTTTCCGACAAATTATTTGAAAGGCATAATTTCTATTATCTAATTGGATCACTATATTTTCTGGTAATCGATGAGACGACCGAGGTTGATGATGAGACTGGGCGCGCTTTCCAAGAGTATTTTTCTTTGTCTTTTTTTTATTGGCTCTATTCAAGGCTCCAAAGCTGAGACAATTAGCTTTAGAGGAGGCAAATATAGTGGTGAAATTATTCGCGGGCTTCCTGATGGAGAGGGTACTTGGGTAATGGATAATGGTGATGTCTATTCTGGAAATTTTGTCGCAGGAGTTCCCCTAGATGGAAATGGTAGATTTCATCAGAGGAATGGAACCATTTATGAGGGATCGTTTCTTTATGGCATACCTCATGGGCAAGGTCGCCTTAATCTATTAGATGGTTCTGTTTATACAGGGGCATTTGACTTCGGAAAATGGACTGGTCAAGGATCATTGGTTTTGTTAGATGGGTCGAGTTATATCGGTGCATGGCATCAAGGGCAACATCATGGAAAAGGAATATTAACTTTAAGTAGTGGCTATTTATTTGATGGTACTTGGATGATGGGTAAGAAGCATGGAAGAGGGCGCGAGGAAATCAGAACATTTAGTGATACGATAGAGTATGAAGGAACTTTCCGAGATGGCGAAAGAAATGGTTATGGCATCCGTGTATCTAATGATTGGAAATATATAGGTGAGTGGTATGATGGAAATCGGCAAGGTTACGGCACTACCATTTTTAGGAACGGCTTCGCTTATGTAGGCTCATATGCTGAGAATCAGAGATCGGGACAAGGAACTTTATTTTATCCAGATGGATCTACCGTTGTCGGCAGTTTTCAACGTGGCAGACCATTGAATGGCGAGCATATTAATGGTGATGTATTCGTGGGAGTCTACGAAAATGGCATCTACGAGCATATAGAGGAGTAATTAAGGTTCCAATATATAGAGGTATATTATTTAGTTCTCGAATGGGTCAGTGATAGCTATCGTAAGACCTTCTTTTTGAATATTAAGGAATAGCCACTTGTTGTCAGGCGAGAAGCATAGACCAGCAATTTCACTGGCTCCTTGATTAAGGATGTTTTCCGCAAATTGGTATAGATGACCATTAGGCTGAATTACCCATATACCATTAGATCCCTTTCCACTGTCTTCTGCAAGAAAAACTATTGCAGCAAGAGTGATTTTTACGCCAAAACATAAATCAAAATATACATTCCGCTATTCATAAAGTTCACCAGAAATAAGATTCACAGTGTTTACAAATTCGTCTTCGACGGAACTCTCAAATACGGAATATGAAGTCCACATTAGGTCATCGTTCATATAAGTTTCTAGTCGTCCATCATCCATCAAAAATCCAGTAAATCCATTTTTTGAAAATGACATAAGGATAGTGGGGCCATTCAAGTTGAAATTTAAAGTTTCCATAGCAAAAAATCTCCATTGGTGAGTTAAGCATATGGTAACTTTACAGTTGTCAGAGGCTCATCAGATGAGATTCTCAGATTCCAATCGAGATATAACTTTTAGCTATACGGTCAACGGCAATCATCATTGCAGCTGTTCGCAAATCAGGGATATTTTCGTTTTGATTCCAAAGAGTAGTGATGGCATTATAACCTTCCCGCATGGTGTCTTCTAAGCCTGACCTAACCAAATTGATTTCTGTCGCTCCGCTTAAAACTGAGTCGCGCAAATCTGGAGGAAACGATTTTTCCTGTAATTTTTCTATTCCTTGAATAAGTGATTCAAATTGACTTTCTAATTGACGGCGTTGCATTCGTCCAAATCGTATGTGAGTCAGATTTTTTATCCACTCAAAATAACTTACCGTTACGCCTCCAGCGTTTGCACAGAAATCTGGAATAATTATCACCCCGCGTTGTCGCAAAATTTCATCACCACTTGATGTAATGGGGCCATTAGCTGCTTCGACAATTAGTGGTGCTTTAATTAGGGACGCATTTTCATCATTAATTACCCCTTCCATGGCGGCAGGTATTAAAATATCTGCATCAGCTTCTAGCATTTCAGGTCCGCTAGAAGTGAAACCAGGGTAATCTCTAATACTACTCGTGTTTTGTATATGAAGGTATAGCTTCGAAATATCTATCCCATTTTCATTAATAATCGCACCATCCTTTTCAAGCACATGAGTGATGCGACAACCATCTTGTTGGCTCAAAAACAAAGCTGCATGGTAGCCTACATTACCTAATCCTTGAATAATAATTCTTTGATCAGAAAGTTTAGATGTGAGACCTGTTTTTTTTACATCTTCCTTATGTCGGAAGAATTCCTGAAGTGTATATTGAACTCCGCGTCCAGTTGCTTCAGTTCTACCTGCTATACCACCTCTTCCTAGCGGCTTTCCAGTGACACAAGCCCATGCATTCAAATTGGTAGGATTTAGCTTTTTATATTCGTCCGCCATCCACGCCATTTCACGTTCACCCGTTCCAACATCAGGTGCAGGCACATTTTGCGAAGGGCTAATTAGATCACGTTTTGCTAATTCTTGAGTAAATCGACGGGTAATTTTTTCAAGTTCTTTATCTGTCCAATCATTTGGATCAATGGCGAGAGCGCCCTTTGCTCCACCGAAAGGGATATCCATAAGAGCACATTTATAGGTCATGAGTGACGCTAAAGCTTCGACTTCGTTTTGATTGGCATATGGCGCATAACGTATACCACCTTTTACTGGCTCTAAATGTTCCGAATGTACAGACCGATACCCTGTGAAGGTCTGCATCTGATTTCTTAGTCTCACTCCGAAACGGACCACGTATGTTGAGTTTGTGACTTTAATTTTTTTCGCCAGATCATCAGAAAGACCTAGTAGTTCAGATGCTCGATCAAAATTTTCTTCAACTGATTGAAGAAAAGCGATACTTTTTTTATTCATAATCGAAATAAGAAGATTGAATTTTTTTCGAAGTATCAATTCTATTTGTTTATCGCCCATAAGGATAGGCTAGATACAAAAGAATAATGTGTTATTGAAATGCAATAATAACTCGAAAAATAGGTACTTTAAAGATTAAAATTCTATCTAAGGTACTCAGACAATCTGTGGAAAGCATACTTACCAATTTTCGATTTTGACATGAATATCTATGCATGAACTTGGGTGCAATAAAACAATATCGAAATATTCACTATAACTCTTTTGTTTACGGAGGTAGTTTTAGAAAATGACAGTTTTTAGATGGTTTGAATCTCGATTAAATCCCTATCCAGAAGAAGAGCCTGGTATCCCTCCATCTGGTATTTTTTTATTTTGTTGGCATTACACTAAATCTGCATGGAGATGGTTAATTTTTATGTCTTGTTTAACCGCATTAATTTCTGCAGGCGAAGTTTATTTATTTGGTTTTTTGGGGAATGTAGTTGATTGGCTTGCTACTAGCAAAAAAGAAGGATTTATAAATCGAGAAGGACAACGATTATTGTGGATGGGTATTGTTTTATTGGTATTACTTCCATTAATTACTCTTCTTCATGCATTGTTGGTTCACCAAACATTGTTAGGAAATTATCCAATGATTGCGCGTTGGCAAATGCATCGCTATCTCTTGAAGCAGAGTATGAATTTCTTTGCAAACGAGTTTGCCGGACGTGTCGTTACGAAAGTAATGCAGACGTCTCTTGCAGTGCGAGAAAGCGTCATGAAACTGCTAGATGTCTTCGTGTATGTTGTAGTTTTCTTCATATCAATGATCATATTGTTGGCGGCATCCGACTGGCGTCTTGCGTTACCATTGTTTCTCTGGGCAATAATATATTTTTCTATCATCAGGTTTTTTCTTCCGCGATTAAAAAGATTTTCTAAAGATCAGGCTGATGCTCGATCATTGATGACTGGTAGGGTTGTTGACAGTTATACGAATATTTCTACGGTGAAATTATTTTCTCATGCGGGACGGGAAGCAATTTACGCCAAAGAAGGAATGGATTCTTTTTTGTTGACGGTCCATAGACAAATGAGATTGGTCACAGGATTGGTCAGTAGCATTTATTTTCTTAACTCGCTGGTAGTCTTTAGTGTTGCGGGAGTAGCAATTTGGCTCTGGTTAGATAATGCTGTATCGATAGGTTCTATTGCAATTGCAATTGCGCTGTGTTTGAGAATCAATGGTATGTCGCAATGGGTTATGTGGGAGGTGTCAGCACTTTTTGAGCAGATTGGTGTCGTTCATGATGGTATGACAATGATGGTTAAGCCTCATGATGTTGAAGACATAGAAAATCCTCAAATACTTGTAGTAGATCGTGGAGGAATTACGTTTGATCATATTAGCTTTAATTATCAAACGGAACGAAATGTTATTGATGATTTATCCTTAAAAATCGAACCGGGTGAAAAAATTGGTTTAGTAGGTCGATCTGGTTCTGGAAAAACCACGATGATGAATTTGTTGTTACGCTTTTATGATCTACAAACAGGTGAAATTCTTATCGATAAGCAAAATATAGCGATGGTGAGCCAGGATACTCTACGGTCGAATATTGGTGTCGTTACTCAAGACACATCTTTGTTGCACCGATCTATTCGGGAAAATATTTCCTATTCTACCCCTGAATGTCCGGAAGAGTTCATTATTGAAGCAGCTGAAAGCGCTAATGCATTAGGCTTCATCCAGGAGCTTGTAGACTCCGAAGGTAGAACTGGTTTTGATGCTCATGTAGGTGAGCGGGGAGTAAAACTGTCGGGCGGACAAAGGCAAAGGATAGCAATTGCTCGAGTATTTTTAAAAAATGCTCCTATTTTAATTTTAGATGAGGCTACGTCTGCCCTTGATTCGGAAGTTGAAGCCGCGATCCAAGAAAATTTATTTCGCCTGATGACAGGTAAAACAGTTATTGCTATTGCTCATCGTCTTTCGACGATTGCTCAACTAGATCGACTAATTGTTTTAGATCATGGACGGGTTTCCGCATCAGGCACTCACCGAGAATTGATTAAAAATTCCTCGATCTATTCTGATCTTTGGGAGCGACAATCAGGTGGATTTTTAGCACCAGACGAGTATAAAAGGAAATCTGAATTTTAAGGGTTTTTTGGTGGGCCCGGAAGGACTCGAACCTTCGACCAATGGATTATGAGTCCACTGCTCTAACCAACTGAGCTACAGGCCCGTTTCAAAAGCTTAACTATAACAGGACTAGTTTGAACTAATAGTATCGACGTGAATGACTTTCTATGTCAATCCAATTAGTTGAATTCAAAGAGGTTGAATTCCTTACATTGGGATTCTTGATCAACTTCTTTGCTTTTGGATCAGTTTTAATACAACCTCAGTTGGATTAACTAAATACTATTGCGAGCGGTCACTTAGTCAAGGTAGCTACGAAGTTTTTCGGATCGAGTCGGATGACGCATTTTTCGTAGCGCTTTAGCTTCGATTTGGCGAATTCTTTCTCGTGTTACATCGAATTGTTTGCCAACTTCTTCCAAAGTATGATCAGTATTCATCCCGATTCCAAAACGCATGCATATTACTCTTGCTTCTCGATCGGTAAGGCCATCTAAAATATCACGTGTTGCTTTAGTTAGCCCGGAAGTAAGAGCAGAATCAACGGGAGCTTCTATATTTTTATCTTCAATAAAGTCACCGAGATGAGAATCCTCATCGTCGCCAATGGGTGTTTCCATTGAAATAGGTTCCTTGGCAATTTTTAATACCTTTCTAATTTTATGCTCTGGCATATCCATTCTTTCGGCCAATTCTTCAGGAAGTGCCTCACGACCTTTCTCTTGCAGAATTTGTCGGGAGACCCGATTTAACTTGTTAATAGTTTCAATCATGTGGACAGGGATGCGGATTGTCCTCGCTTGATCAGCAATTGAGCGTGTAATTGCTTGTCGGATCCACCACGTTGCATAGGTAGAAAATTTATATCCGCGCCGATATTCAAATTTATCAACAGCTTTCATAAGCCCAACATTTCCCTCTTGGATTAAATCCAAAAATTGTAGACCACGATTGGTGTATTTTTTTGCAATAGATATGACTAAGCGCAGGTTCGCCTCCACCATTTCCTTTTTGGCGCGCCGAGCTTTTGCTTCCCCAATTGACATGCGACGACTTATTTCTTTGATTTCTGAGATTGGTATACCGACTTGTTTTTCTAGCTCTTCGAATTTTTCCCGCAAGACATGGAGTTCCTCGGAATGCGCCCTAAGTATAGATTTACTTCCTTCTTTTCCACGCATAAGACTTCTGATCCAAAATTGATCCGATTCTCTGCCAGTAAATTTCTGGAGTACTAGGTTACGTGAAATTTTAGCTTTTTGAATGCAGATATTAGCTACCGCTCGTTCGAGGATACGAGTAACTTCAACTGTATCGCGCATAATTCTTGACAAATTATCTATTTGTTTGGGAGCCAGGCGGAGAAGCATCACTTGATCAGCTATTTTCTTTTGATGTTTTTTGAGTTGTGGAGCTCCAATTGCATATCTTTGCCGTGCTCTTAGGAAACTATTGTAACTGTTAAGAATCCCATCTATATGTTCTTTTGCTTCTTCGGGATCTGGACCTACAGGAATCGATGATTCTGATTCCGAACTTTCATCATCTTTAGTCTCAGTTGGAGGACTTAGAATAATTTCTTCCTCACCGTTTGGATCTACAAAGCCCACTATAATCTCGGGTAACTTTAATTTTCCATCTGCATATCGACCAATTATTTGAATTACTTCGTCTATTACTAATGGGCAAGATGCAATGGCAGCGACACTTTGACGGATGCCATCTTCAATGCGTTTAGCGAGGTCTATCTCATCTTGTCTGGTTAAGAGATCGACGGTTCCCATTTCTCGCATATACATACGAACCGGATCGGTCGTTCGTCCGAATTCACTTTCCACAGCTGTTGTAAGCACCGCTTCTGCTTCTTCGACAACCTCTTCTTCATCATTGGTCGTCTTTAAAAGCAAAGAATCTGGATCTGGGGCTGCGTCGAACACATCAATACCCATATCATTTATCATGTTGACCACTGTTTCTATCTGGTCAGTATCATTCATGCCCTCTGGTAGGTGGTCATTTATCTCGCTGTATGTCAGGAAACCTTGCTCTTTTCCCTTGATAATTAGGAGCTTTAGCTCTGTTTGTTGGGTCTGAATATCCATTAAGTAGGTATACGTTCTCTAGATGTGCTACCGAAACCGATTAAACTCCGCATTATAGCATGAAGGGAATCTTATCTTGATGCTTTTTACTGGCTTCCGCGTTTCACACGCAGTTTTTTACGACGGCTGTACAGGTCAGAAAGTTGTGCTTTCTGTTCTCTACCCAATTTTTCGATAGTTGAACGCTGTAAAATCTTGTTGATCGTTGAATTTAGGGTTTGTTCCTCGATCGAAAGAATTGTTTCTTCAAAAAAAGCCTTGAGATTATCACTGTCTAGGAAGTGTTCTTTGACTGCTAGTTTTTTTAAAAATCGAAACGTGTCGTTTTCGCGGAATCGTTCCAACATTGCAGGTCCAGTAATATCAGGATTATTTTTTGCAATTTCATGTATTTCCACCAAAAGTTGTAATCCGACATCTGATGACATTTCATTGGTTTCCGTTAACGAAGGTAATGACATATCACACGCAATAAATGGATTTTGTATGAGAACGCTTATAGCCATTGCTGTAGGTGATAATCGTTCATCAGGTCTTTTTTTAGTTGATTTAGTTAATTGTTCTTGAGTGCGAACACTTTTTAGGCCAGACAATAACTGTAATTTATCTTGCATCAATTCTCGAAAGGGGCCACTTGGTATTTTTGCAAGTAATGGTTGTGCTGTTTCGGCCAAGCGGGCTCGACCATCAAGCCGGTTGAGATCAATTTCTTTTAAGAGAGTATCGTAAAAAAAATCTGATATCGCAGTCGCTTTGCTTACCATGCCCAAAAATGATTCAGGCCCCGATTTCTGAACGATTGAATCAGGATCTTCTCCGTCAGGCAAAAATAAGAAGCTCGCTTGGTGGCCACTAACCATTTCTGGAAGAACTGCTTCAAGAGCTTTCCAAGCAGCTTGCTGTCCAGCAAGATCTCCATCATAACAAAACACTACATGAGGAGTGAGACGAAACAAGATTTTCAGGTGATTCGATGTTGTTGCAGTGCCTAATGTTGCAACCGAATTCTTTATACCTTTCTGTGTGAGGGATACAACATCAGTATACCCTTCTACTACTAGGACGTAGTTCTGTTGAGTAATGTCGACTCGTGCTCGATGGAGATTATATAATTCTGATCCTTTGTGAAATAAAGGTGTTTCGGGGGAATTCAGGTATTTAGGTTTATCTTCTCCAAGGATACGGCCTCCAAATCCGATAATACGCCCTCGCCTGTCATGGATTGGAAACATGATTCGTGATCGAAAACGGTCGTAATATCTGCTAGTTTCATTAACACCAAGCAGGCCTGCTTTTTCCATTAAATTCAGTGTTTCTTTATTATCTTTCGCAGTTTTTGCAAGGTTATCCCATCCAATTGGTGCAAAACCGAGCTCAAAATGGGCCGCCATCTTGCCCGAGATATTTCGTTCTTTTAGGTAGGTTACTGCTTGATTTGCTTGGGGGTGATGTCGTAATTGCGCCTTAAACCACTTATTGGCATCTGCGAGGGTTTGTAAAAGATTTTGAGTTTCATGTTTTTTTGGTTGGAAGCCATCACCTTTCGGTATTTGTAACCCGACAGTATTAGCTAGCTCTTCGACTGCTTCTTGAAAGCTAAAACTACTAATTTCCATTAGAAAATTGATAGCATTTCCGCTCGCTGAGCAACCAAAACAGTGATAGAGCTGTTTGCTAGGTGAAACAGTGAACGAAGGGGTTTTTTCATCATGGAAAGGGCATCGCGCAGTATAGTTACCTCCAGCCTTTTTTAAAGGCACCCGTTCGTCAATTATTTCAATGATATCTACCCTAGCTAAGAGCTGGTCAATGAATTCTTTGGGAATGTGCACTGATGTTTCCTTAATTTCACACTACACAGTTTAGCATTGTGTAAAATCGAATCTAAAGACTTTTCAATATTTGGTGGAATAGTTAGAACTTAAGCAATAATAGATAGCAATTTTTGTGAATTCAAGCGCTAAAACTACAGTTGATAACGGTGAGGCCTCCAATCTCAAGGACGGTAGGGCAGTGGGTATTTGGTTGGCTGTGTGTTGCTTACTGATATTCGCTATGATTGTTCTTGGAGGGGTGACGAGATTGACAGGTTCGGGCTTGTCGATGGTCGATTGGCAGCCAATTTCTGGCGTGATTCCACCCATTAGTGCAACTCAGTGGGAAGAAGAGTTTGCTGCATATCGTGAATCTCCAGAGTATCTTGAGATCAATCGGGGTATGAACCTAAGCTCTTTTAAGACAATATTTTATTTTGAATATGCGCACCGAATGCTGGGCCGGCTCATTGGTATCGCATTTTTGCTTCCGTTCGCATATTTTTGGTTTAAGCGGAAAATTAAGAATAGGGAAGTTCCCCGCTATGTGATTATGTTTGTTCTTGGTGGTTTACAGGGATTGCTAGGCTGGTATATGGTGCAGAGCGGGCTGGTTGATATTCCGCATGTTAGCCAGTATCGGTTAACAGCACATTTGGCCGCGGCATTTTTTATCTATGGTTATATTCTATGGATGGCTTTTCCATTATTGTTTTCAAGACGTTCATCACTTGAAGTATCTAGCGCTGGTGGCAAAGCTATGGCAATGATGATATTTATTGTTATAACTTTGTTGTCTGGTGGTTTCGTAGCAGGATTAAATGCCGGCCATGCTTTTAATACTTTTCCCTTGATGGGGGGGAAGATTTTTCCGGATGGTTATTTTGCGTTAAATCCATGGTGGAAAAATCTTTTTGATAATATTCCTTCAGTACAGTTTAATCATCGTTACTTGGGGATACTTACTTACATCATAGTATGTTTGTTTATTTTAACTAGCTGGAGAGATAATGTTCTTAAATATTACCATTGGGCTCTATCATTGCTTCTTTTTTCGGTTAGCATACAGGGTGCGTTGGGGATACTTACATTGATACTTCATGTACCAGTCTTTATAGCAGCTGCTCACCAAGCTGTCGGTTTAATAATTTTGACAGTAACGGTGTACCTCGTTTACTTGACCAGAGATAGTTCCCGCAAGAAATCTTGAATTTTAAAAAAATAATATAGTTTTTGAGCTACTTATTTGAGCTTGCTTTTTACTAGCGAGCTAACAACAGACATGTTTACTCGGCCAGCTGTTTTTTCTTTGATTTGATTCATTACCTTACCCATGTCTTTGAGAGATACGGCCTTGGTGTTTTTTATAATTTCATCAATTAATTGTTTAAGCTGCTCCTCTTTCAATGGCTGCGGAGTATAAGACTCCAGTATTCGAACCATAGCCAATTCCTTGTTTACAAGATCTGTCCGATTGCCCTTTTGAAATTGTCCAATTGCATCGGATCCTTGTTTTATCATTTTCTGAATTACTGATAGGATGTCGCCATCACTAAGTTCTGTGCGCTCATCTATTTCTCGTTTTTGTATTGCGGACTTCAATAGCCGTAGCGCGTCTAGTCGAGCGTTATCTTTCGAACGCATCGATTCTTTGATGTCAGTAGAAATTTGTTCTCGTAAAGACACGCCAAAAAATTTAAACGAGATCGAAAAAAAATTAGTATGCGCGAGAACGCCGGGGATCTTGTCTAGACGCTCTTTTTTTCTCGCGTTTTTCTGCTGCTGCACCTGCTCGTTTGCGCACCGTAGTAGGCTTTTCATAGAATTCTCGGCGACGAGATTCAGTGAAAACTCCTGCTTTTTCACAAGCTCGACGAAAGCGTCTTAAAATTACATCGAAAGGTTCATCTTGTCTTACTTTTACACTTGGCATTAATTGTTCTGCTCTATTTCAGGTTTTTTGTACTGTTTTTGTCAGGCGCGCGCATTCTAGCCCTTTATGAACAATAAGTATATGGTAAATTTCTCGAATTACCACCTTATAATTCATATCAATAGTGAGAATTGGCAAAAGTATTGACTGAGACTGTAGGTTTATCAAAGTTTTTGCTTTAAAATTTTTTAACATCAGGAGTTGATTATGCGAGTTTTAGGTATCGAAACCTCCTGCGACGATACTGGTGTTGCGGTTTATGACAGTGATTATGGTCTCATAGCCCATAAATTGGCCTCACAATTGGATACCCATGAACCTTATGGCGGTATAGTTCCAGAATTGGCTGCGCGTGATCACATACGCTTACTGATGCCGCTCGTTAAATCTGTACTCGACGAGTCTGGACCACTACTTGTTGATGGAGTCGCATACACTAGAGGACCTGGACTGGCGGGTGCATTGCTGGTCGGCGCTTCCTTAGGTCGTTCTCTAGCATTTAGTTGGGGCGTACCTGCTGCAGGATTACATCATATGGAAGGTCATTTGTTGTCGCCAATGCTTGAAGAAAATCAGCCAACGCTTCCATTTTTAGCATTATTGGTTTCTGGTGGTCATTCTATGCTAGTGGATGTGACGAAGATTGGCAGTTATCGGTTACTTGGCAGTACACGTGATGATTCGGTTGGCGAAGCTTTTGATAAAACTGCAAAACTATTAGGATTAAGTTACCCTGGAGGCCCAGCAATTGCTAGTGTAGCAAAAAAAGGTAACCCGGAAAGATTTCGTTTTCCCCGACCAATGATAGACCGACCAGGGTTCGATTTTAGTTTTAGCGGCCTTAAGACGCATGTTCGCAACATTGTTCAGAAAATGGATTTGAATGAACAAGATATAGCTGATATTGCTTGGGCATTTCAAGATGCTGCGGTTGATACACTGGTTACTAAAAGTATCCGAGCGATGGAGGCAACTAAACATAATTGTCTTGTTATTGCCGGGGGTGTTGGAGCAAATATCGAACTGAGAACACAACTTGGTAAATTGGCCGACCTTCATGGATTTCGTTTGTACTACCCGCGACCGGAATTTTGCACAGATAATGGGGCAATGATTGCATATGCTGGTTGGCGCCGCCTATCCAGCGGCCAGAGTGACAATTACAGTTTCTCGGTACGACCTCGTTGGCCAATTACTGATTTGAATCCTCTAATGTAAAACCACTTCAGATTAAAGCTAAAAATTAATCTTAGGTTCTTTCCTTTGCAACAGTTTTTGAAAATTTTTTTTATGTCTAAGGAGAAGTAGTAGCGCTGTCAGAGCAGTCAACAGCAAGAAAATATTGTCGTCGATCCAAAGCCAAACATACAGAGGGGTTAGAATTGTTGTGATGATAGCGGCCAAGGAAGAGTATCGGAATGCAAAAGCACACGCAATCCAAGTTCCTATTTGAATTAGTGCTATTACAGGGCTCAAAGCTAAGTAGATACCTAGTGCTGTCGCGACTCCTTTTCCACCAGAAAATTTAAAATATATAGGGAACAGATGGCCGGTAAATGCTCCAATCGCTATACAAGAAAGAAGAAGAGGGTCATCAGAAATCCAGTGTTTAACTGCTAAAATAGGTAATGTACTTTTCAAAACATCGCCTAGCAAAGTCAAACTGGCACCTATTTTGCTACCTAGGCGCAGTACGTTGGTGGCTCCAGGATTGAGTGAGCCATGATTTCTCGGATCTGGAAGGCCTAGAAGCATGGAAACCAAAATTGCGGTCGACAGCGATCCGATTAAATATGCAGCGATGGTTAAAAGCCAATAAATCATCAGAGTAATGGTTAAATAATCCTTTTAGAGTATAAACTGTAGCTGGAGTTAAGTTCGAACGAAAATTGAGATAACAGTGTGGATATAATTTTTTTGCATGGCCTTAAGGTTGAATGTGTGATAGGAATTTGGGAATGGGAGCGTCGTATTTCGCAGACGTTGATTTTTGATCTTGATATTGGGTTCGATATAACACAGGCTGCGAAAAGTGGCTTGATAGAGGACACATTAAGCTATCGAGAGATTGCTAAACGAGTCAGTATTTATGCAGAGCAAACTAAAGCTAGATTAGTGGAGACCTTAGCAGAAGGCGTTGCGGAAATTGTTTTAGAAGAATTTGGAGCTTTATGGATCAAGGTTAAAGTAAATAAAAGAAATGCGGTGACTAATGCTACTGACGTGGGTGTTGTTATCGAACGCGGCAGGCAATAGATGAATAAAGTGGCGATAAGCATCGGAAGTAATTTAGAACGCACAAAAAATATTGAAAAAGCGGTTTTCAATTTGGAAAGAGTTTTTGGTTCTTTGCTTTGTTCGCCTGTATACGAAAGTGATGCTTCGGGATTTATGGGGCCACGATTTTACAATCTTGTTGTTGTTTTTGAGAGCGATATGGAGGTCTCAACACTTCGTGAGCAATTGCGGGGTATCGAGATTAGTCAAGGACGCAAGTCTAAAAGTAATCAAGTTGGGTCGAGGACTCTAGATCTTGATCTATTGCTGTATGGTGACCAAGTTCTTTATGATATTGGATTTGATGTGCCAAGAAAAGAGATCTTCGATCATTCTTACATCTTGAAGCCTCTTGCCGACATTATGCCTGATTACCGTCATCCGGTGACGCGTGAACGCTTTATCGATAGTTGGTTGCGGTCCGATTTGAACCAAGAACCCTTAAAATGCATACCAGAATTTAAGCTACCCTAGAATCAGTTTACTATGGATCTACCTCCATCGATATATAAAGTTTGACCGGTGATGTATGGCGCATCTCGCCATAAGAAAAGTAATGCTTTTTCGATATCAGCTGGTGTACCTACTCGTTTGAGTGGTGTACTATCGATCAAGTTTTGTTGCTCTTCGCCGAGTGCCTGGCCCTCCGGCCATAGAATACTGCCAGGTGCGATTGCATTGACTCGGATATAGGGCGCTAGCTCCTGAGCCAAAGACCAAGTTAGTGATTTTAAAGCTGCTTTTGATGCTGAATAAACAGAATGAGATTTTAGTGGGCGATCAGCATAGATATCTGTAATATTAATGATCGCTCCTTTGTTTTTTCTCAAGTAATTTGCCGCAGCTTGGGAGAGTAAATAAGGGGCCATGGAATTTGTACTAATTAATTCGTTGAATTGAGATGGAGAGGTATTATTAAGATTTGTTGGGTAAAAACTAGACGCATTGTTAACTAAGAGATCAAGTCGTCCAAAATGCTCTATTGTGCGAGACATAATTTGGTCTGCCATTACAGGCTCGCAGAGATTACCTCTAACCAGACAGATGGAATTAGCGCGTTTTTTTTCCAGTTCTTTTTTTAGATTATGAGCCTCAATCTCAGAACTATGGTAATGAACTACAATATCCATACCAGACTAATGAAGAGCTTTAACCATAGCCTTTCCTAGGCGGCGAGCGCCACCCGTTATAAGGCCGACAGTGCGTTCTGATGAAGAATTAGCAGTCATTACACTCAGTATATCAATGGTTATATTGTAGAGTTAGGAGCGTACCATAGTGATACAGGAAGTATGAGTTAGATTATTATATTAATGCACGATAAAAATACACTAGATCCGTATCTGCCATTGCCAGATTATGATGCGCGAGAGCATTCAGCTCGTGTTGAGCGACATGTGCGTGAATATATAAGAAAATTTGATAATCTTCTTCCATTCGACCACTACATGGATCAAGTTTTATATGCCCCGGGGCTTGGTTATTACTGTAATAGTTCCCAAAAATTTGGGAGTTTAGGTGATTTTGTAACAGCCCCAGAAATTAGTAGTTTATTTTCGAAATGTTTAGCTAGGCAGGTAGCGGAAGTGCTTCAAATATTGGATTGTGGGAGCATATTGGAAGTTGGACCTGGCACCGGCTCTCTAGCTGTAGGCTTACTAAATGAGTTAGAAATTCTTGGTTTTTTGCCTGACAAATATGCGTTGCTAGAAGTAAGTCCGTATCTTAGAAAATGTCAGGAACGTTTTTTAGAAAGTAATTTAAATATACAGTCAGTAGATTACTACTGGCTCGAGGACTTACCGGAAGATTGGACCGGAGTAGTCTTAGTCAACGAAGTAATTGATGCCATGCCCGTAACTAGATTTCAGGTCAAATCAAAGGCTCCCGTTGAAGTAGGAGTTCGAACAATCGACTCAGATTTTGAAATCAGCTTGATTGATTCTGATAAAGCAACAGGTGCAATAGAAATTGTAGAAAAATATGGGTTGCCTGAGGGCTATACCAGCGAAATATCTGATCGTGCTAATGCGTGGGTAAAAGAAATGGGGTCTAGATTGAGTCGAGGTTTACTTTTGATTATTGATTATGGGTATACGGAAACTGAGTACTATCATCGTGATAGAGTCACTGGTACCTTGATGTGCCATTACCAGCATCGAGCGCACACGAACCCTTTTTTTTATCCAGGATTGCAAGATATTACGACTCATGTAAATTTTTCTTCACTGGCAATTGCTGGATACTCTGTTGGAATGAATTTAGCTGGATATACCAGCCAGGAGGCGTTTCTGTTATCTCTGGGATTGACCGAAATAGCTGGTACAAGTGCTGAGGTTCGATCCAGAGCAGAAGTTAGTCACGAAATTCAAAAACTTACGGCTCCACTTGGTATGGGCGGTATGTTCAAAGTCCTTGGTTTATCGAAGAATTTGGATGAGCTGTTAACCGGCTTCGATCTTCGTGATCGGAGTGCAACCTTATGATCGACATCCCACAAGCATTCTGGTTAGCCTTAATTCAAGGCGTTACGGAATTTCTGCCTATATCAAGTTCTGGGCATCTGATTCTGCTACCGTATTTTCTGAATTGGCCAGATCAAGGGCTTGCATTTGACGTAGCGGTTCATGTTGGAACTTTGTCTGCGGTTTTATTTTACCTTCGTGAAGATATTAAGAAAATTGCTATAGATTTAATCTGGTTGGTCATGCGGAAAAAAAAAGAGGAGGTCAGTCAACTTGGGTTACTTATTCTGTTGGCAACATTTCCTGTCGTTATCACGGTACTTGCTTTTGATACTGACGTTTGGACAAGAATGCGACACCCAGTTGTTATTGGGGTAACTACCGCTGGTTTCGCTCTTGTGTTGTTGATTTCAGATATTTTTGGTTCCAAGAAAAGAACAATCCAAGATCTTGGATGGCTGGATGCGCTTGTAATTGGCGTAGCTCAGGCTATAGCGTTAATTCCAGGAACATCACGGGCAGGTATAACAATGACTGCAGCACTTATGGTGGGCGTTGATAGAAGATCTTCAGCAAAGTTTTCTTTTTTGTTGTCGATTCCTGTGATTTTTGCAGCTGGTATTCAGCAAAGTGCATTGTTGATCGAAAATGTAGCAACAATCGATTGGCAAGTGTTTGCTATTGGATTACTAGTTTCTGCTATTAGCGCTTGGTTGGTAATAAAGATTTTTATGCGCTGGCTTACTCGAATTGGAATGCTACCATTTGTGGTATATCGAGTAATACTCGGAGTATTCATTCTAACCTGGATTTACTGAAAATAAAGTAATCATTTCAGCGATGATTCCTTCCAATTATCATAGATGTTTGAAATCGCATCTAACCTTCTCCGATCAGCTTCCGCGCCTTTATTTTTTATTTCTGGCCCAGAAACTTGAAGTTCGCTAAAATCTAAGTTCGCAGCTGTGTTCAAGCAATGGATTAAAAGATTTGTTGCGTGACTTATGTGCTTTGATTTTCCTGTTATATTACCTATTGCTCGACAGCCTGTTAAGAAGGAATTCAATTGATCTCGATTTCGAAAAGCGCTTAGACTTTTTAGTAAAGCTAATATAGTTGCTGGCGACAGTTTTGTTGAGTCACTCATCAAATGATGGTATTCGCGTAGTGTTAGCGCCAGTATGCTGTAATTGCTAGGTAAGTGAAGTCGCGAGCAAAGTTTTTTGACGGTATTTGAACCACCCCTAAGGTCATATAAAAGAACTGCGAACCGAATTCGCGTATCATCGGTTATTAGAGCTGATTCATCAAGTGCAGAAAGTGCGAGCTCCCCCCTGTTCATGTTTAGATTATCATCTTTAACAGGATGCAAAAGAGGTCTATCAAACATTTCATCTATTTCTGGTAAAATTCTTGCAAGTGCCTCGTTGTGCCGCAATACTTGAAAGAAAATTGATGGTTTATTCTCGGTTAAAGCAATATCTAGTTCCCTCCAAATACGCTCTGGGACAAGTGCGTCAACTTCACCGTTATGCACCATTTCCCTTATCAATTTTTCTGTGTCGTCGACAATGGTAAATCCCCGTTGATTGAAGCGGGTTGCAAAACGAGCGATCCGCAATATCCGTACTGGATCTTCTATGAATGCTGGTGAAACATGACGCAATTTACATTTTTTTAGGTCTTCAAGACCCCCAAAGGGGTCGAATATATTCCCATTAGCGTCTTGAGCTATGGCATTTATGGTTAAATCTCGGCGCGCCAAATCTTCTTCTAGAGTTACCGATGAGTCAGCATCCACTCTAAATCCTTTGTATCCCAGAGTTACTTTGCGTTCGCGTCGCGCGAGAGCATGCTCTTCCCCAGTTACTGGATGCAGAAATACTGGAAATTCTTTACCCACCAATTTGAACCCTAGATGCCTCATTACTTCTTCGGTTGCTCCGATTACTACCCAATCTCTATCGCCAACTGGTTCTCCAAGTAATTTATCTCGGACGGCGCCACCGACCAGAAATCTTTGAAGAGAAGAGGCAGGATCTTTCACTGGTGTTGAGGTTCAATATTGGACAACATTTTGGATATGACAGAGCCCCTTGAATGATTGAGTGTAAAAAATATTTTATTGATACTAGTATCATAATTAAACATTATTAGCACCATATTTTTTTCTATATTTCTCGACATTTTTGGTTAAGTGAGAGAGATCTCGTGAAGATCTTATGCAGGTAATAAGTTCAGAGAAATTGGTGATCGAGTGAACCTTAAGCATCAGCTCATTTTGAATGATTTGGGAGGCTGAATAATTCAGTTTATCGATTTTTTCTTGTCGATCTAGAGCAATTATTACGCCGGCTGGTTCAGCGCCTGAGGCTTTAATTATTCTAATGGCTTCTCTTACACTGGTGCCAGCTGTAATAACATCATCAATAATTATTACCCGTCCCGTTAATTCGGCTCCAACAACTATACCTCCTTCCCCATGCTCCTTCTTTTCCTTTCGGTTAAATGCATAGGGTATATCTCTCCCATAATAGTCAGACAGGGCACACGCAGCAGCGCTTGCTAAGGGAATTCCCTTATATGCTGGTCCAAATAGCATAAAATCGTCAGGTTCCATTTCATTAAGAGCAGTAGCGTAAAATCTAGCGAGAGCAGCTAGTAGCTTCCCTGAATTAAATAAGCTCGTATCGAAAAAATAGGGACTGATTCGTCCAGATTTTAGTGTAAATTCACCAAAACGAAGAACTTTATTGTCAATCACAAATTTTAGGAATTGGTTTGCGGGAAAATATTGAGAAAAGTTTGACATGATTTAATGGGCTATGATTTAGTTATATGGAAATAATAACTCTAAATTGCAATGGAATCCGTGCTGCGGCACGAAAAGGTTTTTTTGATTGGCTTTCCAGTGGATCTACTGATATTGTTTGTTTGCAGGAAACGCGAATTCAACCTGCTCAGCGAGTTGGCCAAGAGTATGATCCTCCTGGATTTTTCGTTAATTATTTGGATGGCCATCGAAAAGGTTATAGCGGTGTTGCGATATATAGCCGAATTCAGCCTGATCGAGTAATTAACGGCCTAGGCTTAAAAGATTTTGACTTTGAAGCTAGAGCGATTCGCATCGATATTGGACAACTTAGTGTCATTTCCCTATATATGCCGTCTGGTACCAGCGGGGATACCAGGCAATCTTTCAAGTACAAGGTTATGAGTCAAATGAAGAAAATTTTGACTAATTTCGCAAATGATACTCGAGAATACTTAATTTGTGGAGACATTAACATTGCTCATAAGGAGATTGATTTAAAAAATTGGCGGGCTAACCAGAAGCAGTCTGGGTTTTTGCCTGATGAACGGGCTTGGATGGATTGGTTATTTGAAGACCTCGGATTTGTCGATGTTTACCGCTATTTGGATGCAAGTGCGGAACAGTATACTTGGTGGTCAAATCGCGGACAGGCTTGGGCGAACAATGTAGGATGGCGTATTGACTACCAAATTGCTACACCAGCATTAGCTGAGTGCAGCCGGTCGGCCTCAATTTATAAGAAGCAGCGTTTTTCAGATCATGCGCCTTTAATTATCAATTATGATATTCCAAAAAAATGGCTTTGATTTAATTCATTATCCTAGCTCAGTGTTGACGAGAGCTTGATAAGTCAAAGTTTAAACATCGCGGTATAATAGGGCTAGTGTCCAATATAGCTACTAATATGATGTGTAACCAAGATTGGTTGTGGAGCCCTGAATATGCCAATTTATGAATATGAGTGTGACCAGTGTGGTCATAATCTTGAGGCTTTGCAGAAGATTTCGGACGAGCGATTAGTTTATTGTCCTGAGTGTGGCGAAGCTAGTCTTCGAAAAAAAGTTTCTGCTGCAGCGTTCCGTTTGAAAGGAACTGGTTGGTATGAAACAGATTTCAAGAATGATAAGAGCAAAAAAAGTGGAGATGAAGATACTAGCAAGACAAAAAAGATTGGAAAAGAAGGGGTTAAAAATAGTGATGGGAAGGGCTCAGATGTTAAAGAAGGAAAATCTAAGACTGACAAATCTGGAAACACCAAAAGTGAATCAAGAACTGATAAAAAAATCAGTAGTACCGCAACTGCAAGCAAAAATGATTCAGGAGCATCTTAGGACCAAAAACGGTACAGATCGTTCCACATTTGGGATCTTAGTTCCCTTGGGTTGATTACTATGCGAACGCATTACTGTGGAGAAATTACCAGTTTAAACATCGAGGAAGATGTAGAGCTATGTGGCTGGGTGCATCGGCGACGTGATCATGGCGGAGTTATTTTTGTTGAGCTACGTGATAGAACAGGACGTGTCCAAGTAGTAGTTGATCCAGAGAATCTTGAGCAATTCAACAAAGCAGAATCAGTACGAAATGAATATGTTCTGCGAGTCAAAGGTGATGTTCGTGCTCGTCCGAAGGGTACCGAAAACTTTGACATGCCTACTGGAAAAGTCGAAGTTTACGGTAATGACATTGAAATACTAAATTCAAGCGATCCTTTACCTTTTCAACTTGAAGATAGTGATACAAGCGAACCTGTGCGTTTACGTCATCGTTATCTCGATTTACGAACAGATCGAATGCAAGCTAACCTCAGATTGAGACATAATCTCTTTTCTCAGATTAGGAAATTTCTTGAATTAAAAGATTTTACCGATATAGAGACACCCATCTTGACGCAATCAACGCCGGAGGGTGCGAGAGATTATCTCGTACCTAGTAGAGTTTACCCGGGCTCATTTTTTGCGTTACCGCAATCGCCTCAAATATTCAAGCAGTTATTGATGGTATCTGGACTAGAAAGATACTACCAAATAGCTCGTTGTTTTCGAGATGAAGATCTTCGAGCTGATCGGCAACCTGAATTTACGCAACTTGACGTTGAAATGTCGTTCGTGAATGAAGAGGATGTGATGGCACTTTCAGAAGATATGGTTAGGTCGGTCTTCAAATCAGTATTGGATACCGATCTACCATCGCCCTTTCCTCGTCTTTCATATCGGGACGCTATTAGTCGTTATGGTTCTGACAGACCCGATCTTCGAATTGACATGGAACTGGTGGAAATCTCTGATCTTATGCAGAATGTCGAATTTAAGGTTTTTTCTGAGCCAGCTAATGCGGATGGTTCTCGTGTAGTGGCATTAAGAGTGCCACAGGCAAGCAACCTTACAAGGCAACAAATTGATGAATATACGAGCTATGTTTCGCAATATGGAGCGCGGGGGCTCGCATACATAAAAGTAAATAATATGGACTCACTTCCAAAAGGACTACAGTCACCGATTCTAAAATTTCTGAATAATGATTCGATAAATAAATTAATTGAGAGGACTGGAGTCGAAAATGGAGATTTGATTTTTTTTGGCGCAGATAAAGAAACAATAGTTAATGATTCAATGGGAGCTTTACGAGTCCGTTTAGGTCAGGATCTCCAACGTGTGGAAGAAGCATGGAAACCTTTGTGGATATTAGACTTTCCGTTAATGGCATTTGATACTGTGACTTCGTCTTGGCATTCTGAGCATCATCCCTTTACGGCTCCGATGGACGATGACGTGCAATTTTTGAAACAGAGCCCAGATTTGGTTCGGGCCAGAGCATATGATATGGTTTTAAACGGTTCAGAAATTGGCGGTGGGTCGATACGAATTCATCGATCTGAATTACAGAAAAAAATATTTGAAGTGCTTGGAATTAGTGACGAAAAAGCTCGGGAGAAATTTGGTTTCTTGCTAGATGCCCTGAGTTTTGGTGCGCCTCCGCATGGTGGGATTGCATTTGGTCTTGATAGACTCGCGTCAATCATGTGCAAAGAGAACTCTATTCGCGAAGTCATCGCATTTCCCAAGACTCAGAAATCTGCTTGCTTAATGACTGAGGCGCCTAGCGCAATCGATAAGGAACAGCTTAATGAGCTTGGAATTTCTATTCAATCTGACTAAGTAATCTAGAAAAGTGAAATTTGGTTGAGATGGTTAAGGAATCTGTGGGAAGCATAAATTTTAAACGGCCGGAATCAATTCTTGTGGTTATTTATACAGTCGATGGACAATCATTATTGTTGAAGCGAGTTCGACCGATTTTCTGGCAATCAGTTACAGGTAGCCTTGAGTGGCATAACGAAACACCAGAAGATGCTGCAAGGCGTGAGGTTTTTGAAGAAACTGGAATTCAAGCAACGACTGGTTGGATTAACTGGCATATTACTAGATGTTTTCCTATAAATTTACAATACAGAGAAAAGTATGCTCCTGGAACTACTATCAACCATGAGCATATGTTTTCACTCCAATTGGATGAACCCTATCCCGTATACTTAAATTCTGATGAACATACTGCTAGTGAATGGTGTTCACTTATTTCAGCGAGGAAAAAAGTTGGGGGATGGACTAATCGACTTGCGATCGATCAAGTAATTGAACTAAATAAAGGCAATTCGAAAATACATTAGAATTCGAGGATTAAATGGGACGAATCAATGGCTGGGCATAGCAAATGGGCGAACATCCGTTTCCGAAAGGCGGCTGTTGACGCTAAGCGAGGTAAGTTGTTTACTAAGCTTATTCGTGAAATTACAGTGTCGGCAAGAAGTGGCGGTGGAGATGTATCGAGTAATCCTAGATTAAGAAGCGCTATTGACAAAGCTCTCGCATCCAATATGACTCGTGATACAGTGGATCGAGCAGTAAAACGTGGAACAGGAGAGATAGATGGTGTTACTTATGAAGAGGTGCGCTATGAAGGTTATGGCATTGGTGGCGTTGCGATTTTAGTAGAGTGCACTACTGACAATAGGAATCGAACGGTTAGCGAAGTTCGCCATGTATTTTCAAAACACGGAGGCAATCTTGGCACAGATGGTTCTGTAGTATATCTATTTGAAAAAATAGGTTTGTTTGGGTTTACGTCAGATATAGATGAAGAGGCCGTGATGGAGATTGCAGTTAACGCTGGTGCGGATGATATTGAGACTATGGACGATGGCAGTATCGAAGTTACAACGCAAACCATAAATTTTGAAAAAGTGTCCAAGGCGTTTCAAGATGCCGGGTTACAACCGGAATTATCTGAAATAGTGCAGCGAGCGACAACTGATTGTCCCTTAAACATTGAAGATTCCGACAAAGTCATGAGTCTTATTTCTGCGCTTGAAGAACTGGATGATGTTCAAGACGTTTTTACCAACGCCACTTTTCCCGAGGAATATGATCCTGTCTTATGACGGGTCAACACTATGACTTCCCTAAGAGTGCTTGGGATAGATCCTGGTTCTCGGATTACTGGTGTTGGTGTAGTTGAAGCAAATGGTACAGCATTACGTCATATATACAGCGCCTCTATCCGGGTTGGAGAAGGTGATTTCGGTTTTCGTCTTGCCGGAATTTACAAAGGTGTTAAGGATGTTATAGATGAATACTTGCCGGAAGAAATCGCGTTAGAAGATGTTTTTATGGCAAAAAATCCTAGGGCTGCCTTGATTCTGGGCCATGCTCGCGGAAGCGCATTCTTAGCGGGAGTTCACGCAGGAAGAGTGATTTCAGAATATAGCGCATTAGAAATTAAACGAGCAGTTGTGGGGACTGGTCGAGCAGCGAAGGAGCAGGTCCAACATATGGTTACAATGTTATTAGGACTAAAAAAATCGCCTTCGACTGACGCCGCGGATGCCTTAGCATGCGCAATTTGCCATATTCATGCCAGCGCTTTTGCAAAAAGAATGTCTATCGAGGGTAAATTAAAATGATTGGCCGCTTGGTTGGACGTTTGATACGTAAGCAGCCCCCTGCGCTTTTAATAGACGTTGAAGGGGTTGGATACGAGCTAGAGGCACCGATGACAGCATTCTATAGTCTTCCAGATTTGGAGCAGGAGGTCATAGTTCACACCCATTTAGTTATTCGTGATGATGCCCACTTACTTTTTGGGTTTACCGATATTGAACAGCGCGATCTATTCCGTCTTTTGTTAACAGTGAGCAAGGTTGGACCACGGGTAGGGTTGGCAATACTATCTGGCCTGACCACTGAGGATTTAGTTTCTTGTATTAGTGTAGGCAATGTCGATCAACTCACTAGGATACCGGGAGTTGGAAGAAAAACGGCAGAGCGATTAATTATAGATCTTCGGGACAAATTAGAAGCATTTGAGAATGAAGTTAGCTCACTGCCAAGTAAGGTTCCTACTCCTGAACAGGATGCGGTTAGTGTATTACTAAAGTTTGGCTATAAACGTAACGAAGCAATTCGTGCGGTGAGAGAATCTAATGAAAAAAGTGGTTCAACTGATGAACTGATTAAAGACGCTCTTTACAATCTTACGAAAGGTGGTTGAGCATGAATGATAGAATTATAAATTCGACCGATGAAAATGATAATCATGAAGATCGCCGAATTGATCGAAGTTTAAGACCAATAGTAATGGCCGATTTTATTGGTCAGGCCAGGACTAAAAAGCAGCTTGAGATTTTTATTGAAGCAGCCAAGGGCAGAAGAGAGCCGCTTGATCATGTTCTAGTATTTGGCCCTCCCGGATTAGGTAAAACTACACTTGCCCATATTTTAGCTTATGAAATGGGTGTTCAGTTGCGTCAGACTTCGGGCCCTGTCCTCGAAAAAGCTGGTGATCTAGCCGCAATACTCACTAATTTAGAAGAGAACGATGTGTTGTTTGTGGATGAAATTCATCGGCTGAGCACCGTGGTGGAAGAAATTTTGTATCCCGCCCTGGAAGATTTTGAGCTAGATATTGTAATCGGCGAAGGCCCTTCTGCCAGGTCGATTAAATTAAATCTACCCCCATTCACTTTGGTTGGCGCAACAACTCGAGCAGGGCTATTAACATCCCCTTTACGCGATCGATTTGGTATCACCCAACGGCTCGAGTTCTATAATGCTGAAGAGTTAGCAGAAATCGTTGAGCGTTCAGCAAAAATTTTGGCCGTCTCATGCGATAAAAAGGGTATAAGTGCTATTTCTCGCCGCGCTCGTGGCACACCTAGAATTGCTAACCGACTTTTGCGACGTGTAAGAGATTTCGCTGAGGTTCGTTCGAACGGCCAAATAACACAGCGAGTAGCTGAAGATGCGTTGGATATTTTAGAAGTTGACGAATTTGGTTTAGATGTTTTAGATCGACAGTTTTTGCTCGCTGTTATGGAAAAATTTAATGGAGGGCCGGTTGGAATAGAAAGCCTATCTGCCGCAATTGGCGAAGAGCGTGGCACGTTAGAAGATATGGTTGAGCCATTTTTGATTCAATCAGGATTTTTAACCAGAACCTCCCGGGGTCGCATAGCTACGGTTCGAGCGTTTAATCATTTTGGGCTGAAACCACCTGCCGATTTTCAAGGCCAGAGTGAGATATTTGATTAGACTCATTACAATGAACTTTTATTTATTTGCCTTGATCAGACAATTTAACAAAAAAATCATCATGTTTCAGCCACAAAAAGAACAGAATTATAAGTTACCCTTTAAGTCGAGTAGATCACTGTCCAGTTTGGACAACTTAATATGACTAAAAGTGTGAATCTTTTCCAGTGGCCAGTGCGTGTTTATTTTGAGGACGTTGATTCTGGTGGGATTGTTTATTATGCAAATTATCTGAAATTTATGGAGCGCGCTCGTACCGAATGGCTGAGAGCCGATGGGCTGGATGTTGCTGAGCTTGTAGAGAAAGATCGCATTTTATTTGTCGTGAAATCGCTTGAAATGGAATATAGTCACCCAGCACGATTAAGTGATTTGCTTAGCGTGTCTATAGTTTTAGAGGAGATTGGTCGAGCCAGTCTCGATCTTTTTCAAGAAATAACATACGATAAACGGATCTTATGTTCAGGGAGGTTGCGCTTAGCTTGCCTATATGCAGATACTCTACGACCGAGACGTATTCCTGAAGAGATTATTAGAAGCCTAAAAAGTAATATACTATGAACGAAACATCTACCTTGATTATTGCGAATGAATCCTTATCTCTTTTAGATCTAATAATAGACGCCAGTTTGTTAGTGCAGCTTGTAATGCTCATTTTGGTGTTGGCATCAGTTTTATCCTGGACTGTAATATTTTCCAAAGCTTCTGCTTTTAAAAAGCTGCGTCAGGAAGCTGATCGGTTTGATGAAATTTACTATTCGGGAAATATTGATCTGCATGATTTTTGGCAGGACTTGTCAGCAGACTCGGGTGAATCAATGGGAATGGCAAGTATTTTTGTCAAGGGTTATGGCGAGCATCACCGATTAACTGGAAGTGGACAAATCAATAAAGATGATCTCGTTGATGGTGTCCACAGAGTAATGCGTGTCTCCTTGAGCAGAGAGATTGAAGAATTAGAATCTCGCCTCTCTTTTTTGGCGACAGTAGGATCTACAAGCCCATACGTTGGTTTGTTCGGTACCGTTTGGGGAATTATGAATTCATTTAGATCCCTAGGTGCGATGCAAAGTGTTTCTATCGCAACCGTTGCTCCTGGTATTTCAGAAGCACTCATTGCCACGGCTATGGGTCTCTTTGCGGCGATTCCCGCCGTAATATTTTATAACCGGTTTTCTAACGATTCAGAGAAATTAATTGCACGTTATGAGATTTTTATGGAAGAGTTTTTAAGTATTGTCAGCCGTCATGCACTAACTCGCCGAAGAAGTAAAACCACAGGTAAATAAACTGGAACAAGAATTTTAATATTTATATCATGGCTATAAGGTATCATCGAAAACGTCGTCAATTGAGTGAGATAAACGTTGTTCCCTACATTGATGTAATGTTGGTTCTGCTCGTTATTTTTATGGTAACAGCACCTTTGCTGATGGAGGGGGTGCAAGTTGATCTTCCAAATGTTGATGCCCGACCAGTAACTGAAGATAGCGATGAGCCCTTTGTAGTGCATGTTGATAGCAAGGGTCAATATTTCCTTAACGATAGCACAGTTTCTATCTCTGAACTAAATGAAATACGAATTAAAGCTGCAGCTGTTTTGCGAAATAATCCAGAAACTCCATTTATGGTACGAGGTGATCGAAATGTTAGTTATGATTCGGTGGTACAAGCGATGGTGCTTTTGCAGAAAGCGGGTGTTGCTAGCGTAGGGCTAGTGACAGATTCATCAAGCCCATAGAATTCTTGTCTCATTCTATCCGTTCCATGACTCTTTGGACGCGCGCATTTTTTTTCGCGTTCTTGGTACATATTTTTTTTGGACTTATGGTTGGAATTGGGTTACGTTTTGAATCTAAAGCGGTTAAAGCAAGTGAGGTAATTCCTGTTCAAGCGATTGTGATTGACCAAGCATCAATAAATCGGGAAAAGGCCAGACAGGCAGAGCTGGAACGAAATAGAGAAGTAGAAGAAAAAAGAAAGATTGAAGAAAAAAAGGCCAGACAGGCGGAAGTTCGACGTCAATCCGAACTGAAAAAGCGGCAAGAAGTTGAACGACAACGTAAAGAAGCGGAAGCCAAACGCCTGGCTGAGGAGAAGAAAAAGAAAGAAGCGGAAGCCAAACGCCTGGCTGAGGAGAAGAAAAAGAAAGAAGCGGAGGAGGCAAGAAGAAAAGAAGAGGAGTCAGCTATTGATGCTTTAACAGCAATAACAGATGCGATTATCACTGAAGTCAGGCAAAATTGGGTTGTACGTAAACGTGATCAGGAAGGCTTAATGGCAATTATAGAAGTTAGTGTTAAACGTGATGGAACAGTCATTTCGGCAAAAATTCACAAAAGTAGTAATGACCTCGGTTTTGATAGCTCGGTGTTAGCTGCTGTGCAAAAAGCTTCACCATTGCCGTTTCCGAAAAATCCAAAATATTATGAGTATATTAAAGTGTTTCGGATCAAATATAACCAAGAGCCAGAGTATTAATTGAAATGCTGAAAAGGTATACCTCATTATTATTTTTTTGTTTTATATACTTAGTTTTACCGATGCGTGCTGGCGCAGTCGTAACCATCGAGGTTACAGGGGGAGTGGAAGCAGGAATTCCGATCGCGGTTGTGCCTTTTGAATGGATAGGTAATGGCATGCCGCCGGAAGATTTTCGAAATATTATTGCATCAAATCTTAATCGATCAGGTCGTTTTGACGTTTTGCCTGTCGAAGATTATTTGAGTCGTCCTAGTAATGTAGAGGAGGTTCGTTACAAAGATTGGCGACTAATTAAGGCGGAAGCTCTTGTCGTCGGGAACATAAGACCACTAAGAAACAATCGGTTTGAAGTTAGAGTTCTTTTGTTTGATGTATTTTCTGAAAAACGTCTTACTGGTATTAAACTCATATTTGACTCCAAAACATTTAGGAAAAACGCACATGTTATAAGTGATAAGATTTATTTCGAACTGTTAGGAAAGGAAGGTGCATTTGATAGTCGAATAGCATATGTAACCGTCGAGCAAATAGCCAGTAAAGGTACAATTCATAGATTAATGGTGGCAGATGCAGACGGCCATAATCCTCGACAGATTGTTGAGTCTTCGGATCCAATCCTCTCTCCATCCTGGTCACCTAACGGTCGCTATTTGGCTTATGTGTCATTCGAAAATGCAAAAGAGGATGTGACTACAAAATTAATCGTGCAGGACATTTTTTCTGGGAAACGAGAAAAACTTTATGAAGCAGAAGGAACTAACCAAGCTCCATCATGGTCACCAGATGGAAAAAAACTGGCCGCATCGTTGTCTATTGATGGAAATTCTGAAATAGTGGTAATTGATCTAAAAAGTCGGAGGTTACAGCGTATTACCAACAACGCTGCTATAGACACCTCTCCAGCTTGGGCGCCAAATAGTCGATCCCTTGTGTTTACATCGGATCGAAGTGGCAGACCGCAAATATATAGGGTTCCAGCTACCGGTGGTAAGGCGGTTCGAATCACTTTCGATGGACGGGAAAATTTGCGTCCTTCCTATAGTCCCGATGGGAAAAATCTATTAATGGTTACAAAAGCAAGAAACGGGCACCAGATTGGTGTATTCTCTATGTCTGACAAGAACTTAAGAATTTTAACCAGTGGCCCATTTGATGAATCACCGACATTTGCACCAAATGGTAGCATGATATTGTACGCAACGAAGCGAGGTGGTCGCCAAGTTATGGAGATTGTTTCTGTTTATGGCGGGGCGCGAGAGGTGCTCGGATTTCCGGGGGGTTCTATGCAGTCACCGGCATGGTCGCCCTTAAACCAATAGTTGTAAGGAGAAAATATAATGCAAAAGATTATAACCTTATCTCTGATTATGCTTTTTGGAATCACGTTAAGTGCTTGCCAAAGTCAACCGAAAAAGGATGAGATTGCGGAGGTGGAAGAATGGAACCCAACGGGTCTAGGTATTGATGCTGAAGACGATTCGACTCTCACTGTTTCTGGTTTATCAGATGATGATGTCGGCGATACTTTAACGGGAATAATTAGTGATGAAGAGTTTAGCGATTTTCTGAATAAGCGTGTTGTCTATTTCGAATACGACAGTAACGAATTAACTCCAGAAGCTATGATGATTGTTGAAGCACATGCCGAATATCTTTCTAGCAATGCTGGAATGGCTTTGGTGTTAGAAGGCCATGCTGATGAGCGTGGAACCCGAGAATATAATTTAGCACTTGGTGAAAGTCGGGCCAAAGCAGTAGCAGGAGTATTTATTGCGTTAGGTCTAAGTGAGGATGCGATTCGCATTATCTCCTACGGGGAAGAGCGCCCCGTTGATATGGAGCAAACTGAAGATGCTTGGTCAGTAAACCGGCGAGTGGAGATTCTTTATTAAGTGCCAGATTTATAAAAACTAAAGCAGCATTAATTTTACTCAAGGTTATTAGCGCTTATGTTTTCTGCTTCGTTAGTTAGAGTTTTGTCTAGAGTCTCTGAACGGATAACAGTTCGAATGTTGCGCTTTTTTACTATTGGTTTTTTGTTTTTTTATGTACCAACACCAATAGTTTTGGCGGATTGCCCGTCTGGCACTCGGAATAATTATAAAGGCGAATGTATAACTGTCGAGTATCAGACAGATAATGCGCGTTCTACCGTAGAAAATCAAAAAAAATGGGTTGAACCAACTGGTGAGATAAATAAAGTAGAGCAGTCTGCTGAGCAGACCTCGCAGTCTAGAAATACCATCTCAGATAGCACCATTTCTGAATCAGCTCCTGACGTAGAAGTTGAGGAAGTTGCAATTGATACCAACAATAATTCATCAGCTCCTGACGTAGAAGTTGAGGAAGTTTCAATTGATACCAACAATAATTCATCAGCTCCTGACGTTGAAAAAGACGAAATTATTCGTACCGATAACATCGGCACCATCCAAACGATTTCCTTGATTCAAGAGCTTAGAGAGGAAATTCAGGAATTGCTAAATCGCATAGAACTTCAGCGCTATGAATTAGAAAAATTGCGGGCAAGACAAATTGATTTATATCAGGATCTTGATAATAGGGTGCGTACGCAAGAGCGCTTAACGCTTGCTGTTCCATCTCCAGAAATGCCATCGGTCGATGCAATTGTAAATAGAGCCACCGAAGCCGATGCCGTGGTTGATGCACCATCTCCTCTTATTGTTGAAGAAAATATTGAAGAGCTAGTCGAAGATCGCTCTAGCGGTATAAATAACTCACCAAATCCTATTGTCACTGGGGATGTGGATGGCAACGAGAATATAGTTAAAGACGTTGCGATGAGATCACCAGCTTTTGAAGAAAATAAAGAGACAGTGGTTACTGAAATCATTGAGCCAGTTATTTTTGCGAAAACAGTCGAGACTGCAATCGAGACCAATCAAGAGTCTTCTCAACAGGTCACCGCTACATCTTGGATAAAAAGTAGTAAAATGCCGGATCTGATTGCAATAGATGACTTGCCTGAGGAAGAGCACTTGTCAGTCATGCTTGGTCCTGAGAAAAATGACCCAACCGAATGGGCTACAAGTTTTTCGGAACAATTAACTCCAACTCCTTCTCGAATAGTGAGCGATGTTGCTAAAAAAGATAATACGATAGAAAAATCGTCAAACTCATCGCAAGCCTCAAATTTGGCTGATGCTTCAGACAACACTGCTACAAAAACTGAAGCGAATGGTAAAGGCTCGATTAATTCAACAACGCAAAGTGCTGAGGTACAAAAAAAATCAGATGAGGGATCAGTTGTTCTATCGACAACGGTATCACTGGGAGAGCAAGAAGCCTATGATCAAGCTTTTAATATGCTTAAGCAAAGTCGTTACGAAGAGGCTGCTCTTGAATTTGCGAATTTCTTGCGATATTACAAAAATAGCCAGTTAACAGACGATGCTTGGTACTGGATGGCAGAAGCCTACTATGTTTCTCAGGATTTTGATCAAGCACTAAGAGCATTTCAGACAGTGGTGACCTATTTCTCTAATAGTCCAAGAATTCCAGCATCACGCTTAAAGATTGGTTATATTCAATACGAAATTTCCGATTACCAAAATGCGCGCGATACTTTAAAAACATTATTAGAAGATTTTCCTGCGCATAGAGTTGCCGTTTCGGCCGAGGCCAGATTAAGAAAGATGGATCGTGAAAATAGATGAAGTGTCTTGTTTGACTTAAAAAAGAGTAAAACCTTTGTAGAATATGGATAGTATTATAAGTTTTTATATTCTCTATCAATCAACTGAATTTTGATGATTGACTTTGGATGTAATTGCTATTGTGGGTACCGATAGATTAAATGCCTATCCTTTTTATTTTATCTCTAGGTGATGTTTTGCACTATAGCGTGGTACGAAGATCCGATGCATAAGGGAGCATTAGCCTTAATCGGTAATACCCCTGTTATTAAGCTTCAAACAGTTGTCCCAAAAAATGGAGTAGAAATTTGGCTCAAGTACGAACCAAATAATCCGACCGGATCATATAAAGATCGAATGGCTTTTTCGGTTCTAAAAAACGCTATGGATCGAGGTGATCTAAACCCTGGAGACACTGTAGTTGAATACACAGGAGGCAGTAGCGGGTCATCCCTTGCTTTTGTGTCTTCTGTACTAGGGCTTAAGTTTGTTGCTGTTTTTTCTGACGCTTTTTCTAAAAGTAAACAACAAACAATGGAAGCGTTTGGCACTCAAATAGTAATTGAAAAGAGCTGGGGAAAAGGAATAACACCAGGGCTATTACAACGGATGAAAAAAAGAGCAATGCACTTATGTGATGATCTGAATGCATATTATGTCGACCAGTTTGGGTCTCCTGATGTCATACTAGGATATCAACCGATGGGTCGAGAAATAGCCGAGGTACTTGGGAAGAACATTGATACGTTTTGTGCTGCAGTAGGAACTGCTGGCGCGCTTATGGGAACCTGGCAAGGATTAGCTGAAACTTGTTCAAAGACAAATGTCATCGCGCTTGAACCTACACAGTCGCCACTATTAACAACAGGAAAAGGTGGCGCACATCGCGTTGAAGGAATTGGAGTCGGTTTTTACCCCCCCTTTCTTGACAGCACCGTTCTAACTGATATTCGCGCGGTGGATCAGGAAGAAGGATTTGCAATGTGTCAGCGACTAGCAAAAGAGGAAGGTATATTCTGTGGGGGCTCGACAGGACTTAATGTCGTTGGCGCCATCGCACTATCAAAAGATATGAAGCCAGGTCAAAAAATAGTGACCTTAGCATGTGATAGTGGTTTGAAGTATCTTGGAGGGCATATATATTCTTGAAATATGGGTATAGTAATACCTTCAGACTACTTGCTTACCTCAGACCTCTGACATTTTATAGCTTCTCATTAAGTCATCTGAGCGGTTATCTCACGTTGTCGGTACTGCTCCGTACCTATTGGATCTTTCCGTACCTTTTCGGCAACACCATATTACTAAGATAATTTCTCCAACCACGGGAATGAAATCCAACAAAAGCCACCAGCCGCTGCGATTAATATCATGAAGGCGTCTCACTGCAACTGCAACCGAGGGAATCACTGTTGCGACAATAAATATTAAAAGAATAGGTATGAATCGCATAATTACTAACGAGGTAACTAAAACGAACAATATCCAATACCAATATTCGGATCTACTGGAGCGACTTTTAAAGTCGAAGTATTTATTGAATCCCAACTTAATCGATTCGATTATGCTCATAATAGACCGAACACTTTTCAGCTTTAAGTGTCAAAGACTTCATTTGGTTGAGTAACTGATCTATAGCTGAAAAGATTTAACTCAATAAAAAGTTTTGTCTTCTTGGCTTCTAATCATTATTTTATAGTATTGGTTTAGATAATTTTGTCGATCGGTTCTTTTCCCTCAAAAAACTTACTAAGGTTGTCAAGCACTCTCATGCCCATCGCTTCACGTGTCTCTGTAGTAGCGCTTCCAAGATGCGGTAATAAAACAACATTTTCCATCGAAACAAGCGCATTACTAATTTTTGGTTCACGTTCATAAACATCAAGCGCCGCTCCTGCAATTTCCTGATTAACTAAAGCAGTGACCAACGCGTTTTCATCAATCACATCACCTCGGGCTGTATTAATTAAAAATGCGTGCGGTTGCATCATTGAAATAGCTTCTTGGTCGATTAGATGATGTGTTGCTTTACCGCCAGGACAATGGATAGAAACAAAATCAGCTTTTGATAATACTTCTTTGATACTCGAGCAAGCAAATACAGGAAGATCACCTAGGATCTTACTTTCTGGTGGTGTTGGATCGTAAAACAAAACGTTCATGTCAAAACCGAGGATAGCTCTTTTTGCAACAGCTCTTGCAATACGACCCATACCAATCAATCCAAGAGTTTTTCCACTCACTCGAGTGGCCATCATATGGGTTGGTCGCCACCCAGACCAATCACCATTTCGCAGGTGACGCTCGCCTTCGCCGATTTTACGAGCCATTGTTAATAATAAAGCCATTGCCAAATCTGCAGTGCAATCAGTGAGCACTTCAGGTGTATTGGTCACGGTGAGGCCGGCATTAGCGGCAGCATCAAGATCAATGTGGTTAAATCCTACACCATAACTTGCTAGTATTTTTGCCCTAATTGGTCTTATATTTAATACCTCTTCGGTTATTTTATCCGATACCGTAGGTAAAACTGCGTCCGCAGTCTGTAAGGCATGTTGGAGCTCATGCTTGCTCATAGGTTCATCTTGAAGATTGAGCTTGGTGTCAAAGATGCCTGATAATTTCTCTTCAACCTTAGATGGCCATCGACGGGTTACAATCACTTTTGGTTTATTCATAATATTTTTTATAACTTGTTGTTGACGGGTAATTATGTTTGGGGTTGATTCGGCGGTATATCTTAACGCAAAATTATAACAACCACGTGAAGTCTTGCATGATTCACCCATAATATCTAAAAAACATAGCGTTAGCAGATTTTCTACCTCTCTAGGATTTTGATTTTACGTTGTGAGATTACCTTGACAATATACTGCAAGACAATTTATACCAATGTTAGGACTGATCATTTATGAGAGTGATATGAAAACAAACCCCAGCAGTAGAATTCCAGTAAATATGTATTTCGAAGATGTAAAGGTTGGTCAAGAGTTGTCAACAGAATCGCACTGCATTAGCGAGAGTGATATCTTTACCTTTGCGAAGGTTACTAGAGATCAACACCCATTGCATACTGACCCCGAATATTGCAAGCAAACTGAATTTGGAAAACCTATCGCACATGGCCTTTTTGGTTTATCTTTAATGGAGGGCTTAAAAGCGGAGACTCAAATTTATGAGCAGACCTCAATTGCATCCCTCGGGTGGGATAAAGTCCGATTTCTAAAGCCCCTTTTTGCTGATCAAAGGGTGTATGTTGTTTTCAAGTTCACAGACAAGAGATTGAGCCGAAAGCCTCATAGGGGCGTGGTAACGGAAGAAGTTAAACTCATGACCGACGATGGCGAGATTTTGGTAGAGGGTTTGCATATTACATTGCTCAAGTGCAGATTTTCTAAGGACAATTGAGGCAAGCTTATAGTTACAATATAATCTTTCGATACAATGTTGCTGAATTCGAAAAACCACTTTATACCGATGGCTTAGGAATAAGGGGAAATTGAAATGGAGATAGGAGTAACTAACCTAGCCAATCAGCTACTATTGATTGTTGGCGACTACGTTTTAGATATTGTTGGTGCTGTATTTCTTTTGGTAGTAGGGTGGTTGGTTGCTGGGTGGGTCCATCGATATACCCAGAAGCTGCTACGACGTGTTCCGAGGATTGACGAGACTCTTCGATCCTTCCTAACTCATCTTGTTCGTTACTCTATCCTTGTTTTGGTTATTGTCGCAGTCCTTGCACAGTTTGGTGTCCAAACTACAAGCATCATAGCGGTACTTGGAGCAGCTGGCTTAGCTGTAGGTTTAGCATTACAAGGAACACTATCAAATATAGCGGCTGGGGTTTTATTGTTATTTTTGCGTCCGTTTAAGGTTGGTGAGTATATTGATGCGGGTGGTGTATCGGGTACAGTAAGGGATGTTGGTTTGTTTTCGACAGAACTGAAAACTTTCGATGGTATATTTATGATGGTACCCAATTCTCAACTGGCTTCGGCTGCTATAAAAAACTACTCACGATTCCCAACTCGTCGCTTGGATCTTACTATTGGCATTAGTTATGCGGACAACTTAAACCGCGCCATGCGCGTTCTTAATGCAGTGTTAGAAACGGAGGAGCGAATTTTAAATGACCCTCCACATGAAGTCTTGGTAACAGAGCTCGCTGATAGTTCGGTTAATATTAATTTACGATGTTGGACAAAGCGCGAAGACTATTGGTCTCTATTATTCGATCTTACTAAAAAATCAAAACTTCAGTTGGATGACAACGGAATCACGATACCCTTCCCGCAGAGAGATGTGCATCTTTATCATGAAGAAAGGTCAATTGAACCCCCGATTGAGCTGGAAGAAAGTGAGTACAGTCCTTTGAGACAAAGAAAAACAGAAGGAGATGATGCAGACTAGGTTTTATTGAACCAGTTTTTGATTGTGGGGGAGGTGTGAATATCAGTCAGCGCCATAACTGCAAAGCATATATGGCGCTAATCTGATATTCGAAGTCAAAGATTCATCTTAGGGAATGATTTTCAACTCGCTCCTTGAGACCGTCTAAATGCTAACGAACCACCCAAAATGACTAATGTTAGAGTCATAATGATCCAGCTGATAAACCAGAAACCATCGTTGCTTACGAATCCACCGATGATGAAAAGAGCCCCCGGAATTACCAATAGACCTGATATCCAATCGGCGCCACTTTTTGGTTTTAAAGCACCAGACACGGACGCCCAGCCAAGCACAAACATACCCATGCCGTAAGACCAGGGCATGGCGTCAGTAGCTCTGCTACCGATAAGGTGGAGCATACCAGCATGATCAAGATTTCCATCGGCATACAAATGCATTGCGCCTAGGCTAAGACCACCCTGAACGTAAAAAATGGTGATACTTACCATGAAACCGATATTGGCTAACATAAGCCACTGTGCCTGTAATCCTATGGCCTGACCCATGAGTTGTCGCGACAATAGTATCAAGCCCGATTGCATCATAGTAAACGCGACAGCAGCCCACAACAGATAAAAAGTGCCCAAGGTTGGGTTTTTCATGAGCGCCTCTACTGTCTCTAAACCATCCTCTCCGTCGGGCCAAAAACCGATAAAGAGCAAGAAAAGTAAAATTGCACCAAGTCCAATAAATAGGCCAGTCATTCTGTTCATAATATCTCCTAAAGGATGTTGTCAATGATCAAAATAGAGGTGCATTATAAGACCCTTTCGGTCTCAGGACTCATCCAGTGGATCAATAGGGGAAGAATTATTGAGGATATGATTGCAATTGTAGGAGTGACCATGCATTATCCGCACTTTTAGTAATTCATTTCACCAATTCTTTTAGATTTTTACCAAATGATCAAGGCAAATCTTAGCTGCTTTATCGCAATGATTCTCTGGGCTACTGGCTTTGTGGCTGCAGAGGAACTACTAGACAGCTGGGGCACTTTAGCGATGTTGTCGGCAAGGTTGATCATTAGTTCTGTTTTTCTTATTTTTTGGTGGAGTGCCATGGAGAATTTGAGAATTATTGTGACGGCACCATGGATCAGAGGGATTTGGATCGGCGCACTGGGGTGGGGTGCAGGCGGGATTTTTCTTCTCATGGGTCAAAAGCTATCGGATCCGGTAACAACTGCGATAGTGGTTGCGATGATGCCCATCGCAGCAGCTGTCATTGAAGTTCTTTTTAGTGATCGTGCTTTGACCAAACGCTTGAGTTTAGGCATTTTTCTAGCGGTGGTAGGTGGTTTTCTAGCAACAGGCGCCCGATTGTGGGACTCCTCTTTTGGCTTGGGGATGGTTTTTTGTTTGGGAGCAATTGGGGCCTTTGCGTGGGCAACTCGTATGACAACGCGTGCCCTAGAAACACTTTCGGCGACAGGGCAGGCCACCATCACTTTGATTGGAGCGACATTTATAACGCTACTCATTTATTTCGCAGCATTCATTTTAGGTTTTAGTGAAACCGAAATTGGGGTTTTTGATCATGATGCGTTGTTTGCATTATTCATCTTTGCATTACCATCGTGTGCTATCGCACAGCTTTTTTGGATATGGGGAGCGGGTCGCTTAGGAGTGTTGTTAGCATCATTTCACATGAATGCAGTACCCTTTTACGTTATGCTGATAATGGTAGGATTAATGTCATCTGAGTGGCAATGGACGCAAGCAGTGGGCGCATTTATAGTTGTTGTCGCAGTTTTAATATCGCAGTTTGGCTTAGCGCCATCGGAACGTTCTGCAAAGGAAACTATATAAAAGCAAATAATTCATTATTCAAATGAGACTTAAAGGAATCAAGATCAATGTACAAAGTCGCATTCATAGTTCGGAACCTCAACAGATATAAATTGAATTGTTTTGAAGCGAAGAATTTTTATTGATACGGATACAGCCTCTGATGACGCCGTAGCGTTATTAATGGCGTTCGAGCATTTTGAATCATGTTTGGTAGGAATTGGAGTAGTTGCGGGAAATGTACCTCTCCAACAAGGAGTCCAAAATGCAATGTTTGTTCGCGACTTAGTCAATATGCTAACTCCGGTGTATGCCGGCGCTTCTGAACCTATAGCTAGGCCTTTAGAGACTGCCCAAAATGTGCACGGTCAGGATGGTATGGGGGACATAGGGCTCCCAATCGGGCAAAATTTTGCAAATCAAGGACATGCTGTAGATGCGCTGATTGATGCTGCTGATCGATATTCAGGCTCATTAGAGTTAGTGACCTTGGGTCCGCTTACAAATATCGCCCTTGCGATATCAGAGAAGCCTGAGATTGTTCATCAAATAAAGCGTTGTTTTATTATGGGAGGGACAAGTGACAATATTGGAAACGTCACCCCATTTTCTGAATTCAATATGTGGGTGGATCCAGAAGCAGCTGACATTGTTTTTAGGTCTTGCTTAAGAAAAGTGATGATAGGCTGGGATATTTCAAGGAAATATGCAGTAATTAATGACGAAGAAGCCCAGATATTGCGATCACTCGGCACAGAAAAAGCAAGAGTTGCAGTCGATAGCCAAAAAGTGCTTAGACAATTTTGTGAGCAAGAAACCGGAATTGACGGATTTGATCTACCAGATCCTATTGCGATGTCTGTTGTTTTTTCTGATGAAGCAGTTATAAGATCAATAGCGTCATCTGTCCGAATCAGTTTAGAGGACGGATCTAAACGAGGAATGACAATCATTGATCATCGAGACAATGCTGATCATGAGAAGACCACTGTTATAGTCCTTGAGTGCAACAGACAATATTTTATGGATAAGTTAATTCAGTCTTTAAGGTGAAAAATGGTTGATTTTTGGGCGTGATTATGTAGAGGCTGGTGCAGCAGATTCGAGAGCTACTCCATTCACGACAATTCGGTGCATCACTCTACGATAACCGTCATAATCATTTATGGAAGTATGCCATGTCGCTTGGTTATCCCATATAGTTATTGTTCCCGGTGCATGTCTTAGGCGACAAGTAAATCTAATATCGGATGCATGGTTGTACAGAAAATTCAAAATGAATTTACTTTCATCATCAGTTAGTTCCTCAATGTGTGTTGTAAAGTCACGGTTCACAAATAAGCATTCTTTACCTGACAGGGGATGCTTAATTACAACTGGATGAATAACATGATGTGTTGCTAATTCAGGATTATTTACTCGCCCGTCTTTATGGGTTTCATATCGGTCTTTTGAACTAGTTCCAAAAACATGGCTAGTGGAATGATGAGCCGAAAGATTACGCAAAAAATCTTTCATTGGTTTGGATAGAGCGGCAAATGCAGCTGACATTGAGGCAAAGCCAGTGTCTCCACCGATGGGCGGGGCCTCAATAGTGTGAAGCATCGATGCTCTGCATGGAATAGCATCATATGAGTGATCTGAGTGCCAGCTCTCACCAATTGCCATTTTTTGATGTGGCTCTTTAATCACCAATGCTATTTCTGGATGTTTTGGATGCGGTGTGAAAAATGGATTGCAATTAATGCTACCAAAACGTTTTGCGAAACGGATTTGATCTTCTGGTGTTATTTTTTGATCTCTGATAGCAATAACACCATAGTCGATAAATGCCCGAAAGATATCTGTAAAGGTCGATGCTTCTCTGATATCTACATCAGATATTTCAGCACCTAAAACACCTGTCAAGGGAGAAATCTTCATTTTTTAATGATCCAATTTTGTCAAATAGGAGCATATCATTAGCTTTAGATTTTTTCTAAAGTTTTATGTTTAGCAAGCAGAAACATGACATTTTATGGGTCTGATCTGAGGTGATGCATCAAATATTTGATTCCGTAGTGCTAAAATAATATCATGAACGCCCGTAGTCCATTTAAATTATTACCGAGGATACTGCTTCATTTGTTACCAGCGGTAGTCTTAAAATTGTTGTTTAAAATAATATGAAATTAGAGCTGAAAGATTGGTGGAAGCCAGAAATAGATAAGAAAGATCTGGCAGAACTCTCAATTCGTCGGGATATTTATGCCTGGATTCACTTAATTTCTTATTTCATAGTACTTTTTGTTTCAGGTTTCTTAGCTGTGGCATCTTGGGGTACCTGGTGGGCACTACCTGCTTTTTTCGTGTATGGGACAGTCTACTCATTTAGCAATGCTCGATGGCATGAGTTCAGCCACCGTACAGTATTCAATTCACGCCGTGCCAATACAGTTTTTTACCAAATTTTTAGCTTTTTATGTTTCTATGAAGCTCAATTGTGGCGGTGGACACATGGGAATCATCATCGAAGAACAATACATACCAGTGATCCCTATGATTATGAAATACAGGTGCCTTATGGCACGGGGTCGCTGAAACTAATTTATGAGTTTTCTGGTTTGCGGCCAATATTCTCAGAGTATAAGAAGTTGACTTTGCACGCCTTTAATATCATGACTCCTTCTGCCAAGGATTGTGTGCCAACAAACCATTGGCCCAAGGTAGTGTTGTCCAGCCGGATTTACCTAGCTTTAAGTTTGTTGATTTTGGTTTTTTCACTATATATAGGAAGTATTTTGCCTATACTTTTAGTTATAATCCCAAATCTTTATGGAAGGTTATTGCTTAACTTAACCATTGGATTCCCACAACATGCCGGATTGCACGAAAATGCGTTTGATCATCGTTTAAACACCAGAAATGTGATGGTAAATCCAATTCTTGGCTTTCTTGATATGAACATGCACTACCATCTTGACCATCATTTATTTCCTCAAGTTCCATTCTATAACCTACCTAAACTGCATGAGAAAATCAAAGATCAACTGCCACCATCGTATCCTAATTTATGGTCATGTTATAGGGAACTGATACCTTTACTACTCAATCAAAATAGAGAAATTAGGCTGACAGCTGCAAAAAATTAAAAATCTGTGGGGGCTCCGCCTTCAGCTTTTCTTCTGACTATAAAGGCTTCTAATTCTTCACGGATGTCTTCACTCATATGTGGCTTTTCATAGTTTGCCAGCGCCTCTTTATAAATTTTATTTGCTCTTTGTGGGGTTGTTAGACTGCCACGTTTCTGCCAGTTTTCAAAATTACTCCAATCGGATAAGAACGGACTGTAAAAAGCCTTTTCGTATCGTGATGTTGTATGATCACTAGCAAAAAAATGGCCTGTTGACCCAACTTTCTTGATAGCATCCACTGCCAAATCATCTTCACTAACCGGGATTGGTTGGTGGTAGTATGCAATTTGTTGCAACATTTCACAATCGATCACAAATTTTTCAAAGCTTGCTGTTAAGCCGCCTTCCATCCATCCAGCTGCATGAAAGACAATGTTTGCTTGGGCGGTTGAGCAAGCCCAGAGCGATGCAAAGCTTTCCCATGTGGCTTGTGCATCAATGATGTTGGCGGCATTTGCATTTGAAGAACGCCAGGGCAAATTATAATATCTTGCGAGCTGCCCCGAGATTTGGGTAGCGCGCATATATTCCGGTGTACCGAAGGCTGGTGCTCCCGTTTTCATATCAACATTAGATGTGAAGGAGCCGTAAGCAACAGGTGCGCCAGGCCGGATGTATTGTAAGAGAGCTACCGCGACTAGGCACTCTGCTGTTTGCTGTGCCAAAGCTCCCACAAGAGTAACAGGGGCCATCGCCCCGGATAGGGTGAAAGGAGTGACAATAACCAGTTGATTGCGGCGAGCCATTCGCATTGCACCATCAAGCATTGGCCAATCATGCTTTAGCGGAGATGATGAGTTTATGTTAGTGGCCATCCTGGTATGTCGGTCAAAATCTTCTTCGCTAACACCGGCTGCTATTTGAAACATAGTGATAGCATCTTCGATTCTTTCTGTCCCCAGTGAAAATACTGACATTACCTTGTCAGTAAGTACAAGGGCATCGAATAGTGCATCTAGATGACGAATTGATGGATGTATATCAACCGGTTCTACCGGATACCCACTATTAAAGTGAATACAATTAAAAACTTGGCTAAGCTTTAAAAAATTTTGATAATCCTTACGGTTGCCTGTTCGGCGGCCATTATCGAGGTCCGACGCATTTGGTGGACCTCCCACGATACCAAAAGCAGCGTATGTCTCTCCAAGAGTAATTGATCTGTCTGGGTTTCGAGGTACAATCTTAAGCGTTTTTGGCGCCTTAGCGATTTGCTCCATAACAAATCCGCGATCCATCCGTACTGTCGGCGTGTCCCTGGATACATCACAGCCAGCTGCCTGAAGTATGTTGCGTGCTTCGTCGTTTAAAAAGTCAATGCCTACTTCTTCAATGATTTGCATTGCTGCATTATGGATAGATTCTATATCTTCCTCATGCAATGGTTCTGTAGGTGAGTCAAAATATTGTGGTTGGCGCCAAGGCATTTGCTCCAACCATTTTTTTTTATTTTTTCGTTTTGTTAGATGGCCACGGCGTTTATTTTTATTAAGCGACAAATTTGGTTTTTCCATTTAGACGATTCCAAATACTTTTTTAGAGTTAAAAAGCCGAAGTATATAGTTTTCTGCAATAGAGTTGATTGCCTATGGCTCAAAAGAGCGTGGCGCCCAATCAAACGTATCAATCGCTTTTTGATGGTTATAGCAAAGATCTTGATTTACACGCAATACCATTTCCAAGGTTATATCACGAAATCCCGGAAGCCACCGAAAAACAAAAACTAGGAATCCTATTAAATAAGTGGGTAGGGAGATGATTCTAGGACGTATCTCTGTAGTCAAAAATATTCTTTCAATCATACTTTTATATTTTAGGGTTTCACCACCAGCTAAATTAAATGTATGGGTACCACTTTGATTGTAGTTTAGGCATTTGTATGAAAGATTAGCCAGATCCTCAGCATGAACTGGTTGGCGGAGCCCGTTGCCTTGACCAGGTAATACAAAAAATCGAGCTATTTTTATGAGCTTCTTAATTCGATTTATATTTTGATTTTGATTTCCACCGTAGATCATGGTGGGACGAAAAATTAGTGCCTGTCGATTCTTTTTTGAAAAGTGTTCTGTTATCCACAATTCACCTTGCTGCAGCAAGTTTGCGATTTCTCGTTCTGAGTGGTTTGAACTTTTCTTCTTGCTTTCAATACTAGTAGAGCTAAACGCAATGATACTAGTCGAATTAATTAATGAGAGAATATTTTCATATTTCTTCAATTGCCAGATAGGCATCAAGCTGATCACAATTGGGATTTCAGTATTTCTCAGGTAACAATTTTTATGAAAATCATCTTCATTAACCCAAATCACTGAGGTCTGTTCCCAATCAGGAGGTCGATGTGAGAATGCATAGATTGATCGACCAGACTGTATAAGCAATGGGAGCAGGTAATATCCTATATCGCTACGTGCTCCAAAAACCAGAACATTATTGGAAGACTCTATTCGATCCATATTTTATACCGCCGGGTCTGGTGCCTAGTAATCTAGTTGATTACTTGGGATATACCTCCAAATAGAATATTGTATGGTGGTATTTTGCACCATGCATCTCGACGGGAAAACGTCCTGTAGCATTTGCTTTTACCTGGAATATATTTTGCGATTTATCATCAATGCGGAATTCAATATCATAGCCATGGAGATGGAGAACATGTGGTTCATTGCTTGAAATACGAAATTCAGCAATTTCACCTTTTTTTACACGGAATGTTTTGCCAGATTTTTGAACCTTCCCATCTTTTATAACTAGCTCAAATTGAACGGTTGGCAAATTCGTGGTGTTAGGTTCAGATTTTGGTTGTTTCTCATCGTCATCTTTATTTTTTTTAGTATGTAGGTTTGCATCTGTACCGAGTATAGGAACAGATATTGTGATATCACCTGATTTTTTGAAAAATAGAGTCAGAGGAAAGTTTTCTCCTTCAATTAGAGGTTGCTTTAGATCTAATAGCATTATGTGCAATCCTCCAGGAGAGAGAGAAACTTTTGTGTTATACATGATTGGAATACTATCAATTTTTTTCATGCGCATTAATCCATCTTCATGTGTATGCTGATGAAATTCAACGGCTCTTGCAATGGGTGTTGTAGATCGAATTAGAAAATCTTCCTTTTCACCTTTATTGACTATTTCTAGAAAAACAGCACCATTTTGAACATTTGGAGGTAAAGTTCTGGAAAAAGAGTTGGAAATAACTACTTCGACGTGCGCTGATGCTGTTGCAATACTTGAAATCCAACTTCCCAATACTATGCAGTAAACAGCTGATATCCAAAGTCGTCGTTTCATAGTTGTAGAGATCACCCAATTAGAGATTTAATTGAAAGTTTTTTCTTCATGATACAGAAATCGAATCATTGATGTAAGGATAAAGACTGTGTTGCTTAAGGCTACTTCGACATTTGTTATATTATGATCAGAATACAAATATTATGACATGATTTGTGTCTGCAGGATGTCTATTAATATTCCCCTTGTTTAGAGTGAATATGAGATACAAAATGGGTAGCATCTTCTATATCGGTTTCTACAAGAAGTTTGTAGTGTTTTAGGTATTCTAATTTCTTTGAAAAGCTCAGAATCTAGGTAATTTTTCAATACCGAATGCTTAAGTAAAAAATAGTTCTTAAAAATTTATGAAAAAAAGGGTTATTTTCTGGTTTTTCTGCCTTCTGTTATAGAAAATCCTATCAGTCAGTCTACAATAATATCTAGAGGGCTTCTTGTAGTAGGATTGAAAAGAATTATGGTTTTGAAATTTGGATTGTTATTAGCGAAAATTTTTTCCGGATAAACTCAACTGGTGAGATAAAATGATCCAAGTTGTGACAACGAATTGAGAAATGGAAAAAACGATGAAGATTATTTTTTTGGGATGCATTCTTGCATTACTGCCAGCAACTCTGGCTGCATCTAGTTATGGTAGTGTTGTATTAAAAAATATTGATGTGGTCGCAGTCACCGATGGGAAAAGTTTTCGAGTTGATATAAAACAGTGGCAACCGATTATAGGTGAGGATATTGGTGTTTGGGTGCGTGATATTTCCATACCACAGATTGATGGCTTATGCGAACGTGAAAAGCAATTAGCCAATGATGCGAAAACTCTTACTTCAAAGCTTTTGATGGAGGCAGGCGAAATTGAGTTACAAGATATTGGGCGTGATTTAGAAAAATTCGGATTGATCGCAGATGTTAATGTTGACAGTATCGATCTTGGCAGAGCATTAGTAGAGGCTGGGTTAGCCTATGATATTGAAGATGCAGTTAATTATAATTGGTGCTCTACTAGTGTTGCGGATTTGTCTTATAAAGATGGTAGATTTTCTGGCGACATCGTAGATGGGATTCCACAAGGCATAGGAAGTTGGGTTTCTGATGATGGGGCGGAGGAATACACTGGTGAATGGTTTGAAGGATTATGGCATGGACAGGGCACTCATAAAGGAAGAAATGGCGCGATAACTACTGGGCAGTACCAAAAAGGAAACAGACACGGGGATGGTTCATGGACTCATCCCGATGGGCGCAGCTATGTCGGAGAATTTGTTGATAATCAGATGGATGGACAAGGTGTACATACATTTGCGAACGGTGATATTTATTCAGGTACGTTTGTCAAAGGGAAGCAGCATGGGAATGGAACATATACATTCGCTGATGGTTCAGTTGTATTTGGTGATTGGAAACAAGGAAAGCCTTGGTTTGCTGAGTACTCAAATGTATCTGGCAGAGTAATTGGAACTTATGTTGAGGGTAAATGGGTGAAATAATGAGATTAACTGTTTTCCAATATTTTAAATTAAAAATAATTTGTCTTTTAGTATTTAACTACTGTTTTACAGTTTGAAGAATTTTAATTTTATCAAGTCGAATCCATCCACTAACATGATCAACTGATTTAATTCGCTTCCATTCCCCTTGGCGGCTTATGAAGAAAACTTCAAAGTCTTTAGGAAAGATTCCGAGTACTTTTGAGTTGGGGTCAACTGATGGTCGAGATCTAGCCCGCACTGAATCACTATTAATAAACCAACGACCGTCAGTTTCAGTTAGAAAATCCCCATAAACCCAAACATAAAGACCTGTGGGTACTTCAACTCGTGCCCAGTCGTCTGTTTTTTTAATTATTTGGACTGGTTTGCCTTTAGCAAGTAATGTTAATAGTTGTCCTTGATCAGTTGGCCCGTCAAATATTTCTGTAAAGTTTGAACTTACTACTGCAGAGACAAAGAGATTATTAGTTTTTTGTATACCCTCTCGAGCTACTGTCCTCTTTTTTTCGTTAGTATGTGGCACATCTGACTTCGTAGGTTGCGGTAGATTCTCAAGAATTTCGGGTTCACTTTTCTTTTGTTTGACTGATTGACTGGTGTTAAGTTTGCTTAGGGTATTCCATTTTTGATTCCAGCTTTTATCGTTTTCCGATGTAAGTCGTATGTGGCGCGTTGGAATCCAAATTGAAATTAATTCTGGTTTGAGTATTTGACTCCATCCATCCTGGATACTCTTGACTTCAATCAAAGAGTTAATAGGTAGTATGCCTACAATAGCAGATGATTTATCTGTAGATGGTTTTGTTCTTATTCGAACATCCGGTCGAACTGTTTTATGGTTGCCTGCATCTAACTTTACGTATTCTGAGTATATCCAAAAATTTATTTCGCTTGGTACTTCAATTCGCGACCATCCTGACTTAGTTTCAAGTATACGAATTGGGGAGCCCATCTCTATTTTATCAATTATGGTATTTTCAATATTAGGGCCAGCATAAAGATTTGCTAATGTTTTCCCTACATCTGCACCACTATATCCTAATGAAACTTTTCTTAAAGATTGTTCTTCTTGATAGAGTAGTTCTTTTTCAAGGCGAGGTAAGAAGCTAGTGGCAAAATCGTGCCCTTGATTCGCTGCAAGTCGAAAAAGGGAAATAGCTTTGTTTAAATCCTTATTAACTTCAACACCCAAATAGTAAGCTAGCCCAAGATTATATTGGGCAGCCATCACATTCTGAGTGTTAGCTTTCTCCCACCATTCGATGGCTAAAGATCTATTTTGGATAATCCCCTTTCCATCCCAGTACAATGCACCCAGATTAAACATTGATGCACCGTCGCCTTGGTTTGCTAGAGGTTCCCACAATTCATATGCTTTCTTATAGTCTGCGCTGGCATAGGCCGAAGCGGCCTCTCCAAAATCATCTGACAAGGCGGAGAGTGGAATCAATAGAGTCAACAGGAGAAATAACCAGTTCATAAAGCGCTATATTATTCTCTTATAATGTTTACGCAAACAATAAATTTTACATCGATCCGAAAACATACCAGAAGACTTCCCAATAGCCAAGTTGGGTAGATTTTAGCACCTTAATTGCTAATCAGGAATTTTGATAGCCATATATGATTACATATGTTAGATCTAAAAATACCGAGATAGAGTAGTAAAAGTAAACTCCAGATCGTTGAATGAGATAGAGGATAGAATTTAAAAAAAAAAGGTTGGCGATCACCAGTAAAGCTTGCCAAGTTTTAAATCAAAGAATAATTGATAAAATTGGATATCAATGGACCATTTTTGACAATTTTTGATGTAAGGATGTAAATTTAAATTGACCAAAAAAATATTTTTTGCGTAAATGAGAGACAATATGATTGAGATAAATAGTGAACGTTTGCTTGATTCTCTTTACCGTTTACGCGATATAGGTGCTGTGGACAGAGGAGTAGTGAGACCAGCATTTTCAGATGCAGACATGCACGCGAGGCATTGGTTGCGACAAGAGTTTATTGAAGCTGGCTTACGTGCAGAGATTGATGGAGTGGGTAACGTTCTTGGTATCTCTAACAATTCAGGGCCAGCTATTTTGTTAGGTTCTCACCTTGACACACAACCAAAAGGTGGATGGTTAGATGGTGCTTTGGGTGTGATATATGGTCTCGAGGTAGCGAGAACACTCTCGGAAAATTGTTTGACAAATCATTTAGCAGTTGACGTTGTGGCTTTTCAAGACGAGGAATCACGTTTTTTAGGGTGCTTGGGTAGTCGTTCTTTTGTCGGTATATTAGATGAGGATACTTTTACTAATTCGATAGATAAGGATGGTATTCGACTTATTGATGCCATTGATCAAGCAGGTCTTAGTGGAGCAAGACGAAGTAAGCTTGATCCAGATCGATACCTTGGTTTTCTAGAAGCACATATAGAGCAGGGCCCTCATCTTGAGGATGAAGACATGAAAATAGGAGTTGTGACATCGATTGTTGGTTTGGGTAGTCGCGAGTTTGTGTTTCGAGGTCAACAAAATCATGCTGGAACAACGATGATGCAGGTCCGAAAGGATGCAGCCACAGCCCTGTTCGATCTAGCTCATACATTAAACAATTCATTTTCCAATTTAGCGACCCCAAGTACAGTGTGGACAATGGGTCGGGTCCTAGTTGAACCAGGAGCTGTTTCTATTATTCCGGGTTATGCAGAGCTTGGTCTTCAATACAGAGATCCATCCAATGAGATTTTGGATCTCCTGGACGCCGAAGTAGACCTTGTTGTCAAAGAGGTATCTAAGAGAGTTTCTGCGAAAATTTCGATAAAAACAGTAGGTGACCGAATTAAACCGATTGAGCTTGATTTTTTGTTACGCAAAAATCTTGGTTTAGCTGCCGAACAGTATGCACCAAATCGCTGGATTGACATGCCAAGTGGGGCATATCATGATGCAGCCATAATTTCACAATTACTGCCTGCCGCGATGTTATTCATTCCGTCAATTGGTGGGATCAGTCACGATTTTTCTGAAGACAGTCATCAAGACGACATTATACTAGGCTGTAATGTTTTGGCGGAAGCTGTCATTAAAATTTTAAGCGATTAAAATGGCAAACATAAGTTATAGTCAAACTTAAGAAACGAGTAATTTATAGAAAAAAATTTAGGTAATTATGTCAATCTCAAAAGAATTAATAAATAATCTCAAGTCTGCTGGCGTTGATTTTTTTGTTTCAGTTCCATGCAAATTATTAGCAGGTCAGATTGAGCTTCTAGAGCAAGATGAAGATGTTAATTATTTGCCGGTTACTAGAGAAGAAGAAGGCCTCGGTTTATGTGCAGGTGCTAATTTAGGCGGACATTTTCCATGCATATTAATGCAAGATTCTGGCCTTGGGAATTCTGTTAATGCTCTTAGATCGTTAATTCAATTTTTCCAGATGCCTTTTGTAATGTTGATGAGTTATCGGGGAGCGCCGGGGGAGCCGGTACCTGCTCAAGTTCCAATGGGAAGCCTTATTCCAGATTTTTTAAGATTGATGCAAATCCCAGTCTTATATTGCAGTGAGAAAAAAGATTTGGCGGATATTAACTCACTTGTTATGCATTCCAAAACTGCTGAATGCCCTGTTGCTATCCTTATCGACTTCCATTTAATGGAGAACGAAATATGAGACGCTATGAATTGATTAAAGCGTTGATACCAGAACTCAAAGAAACACTTGTTATCTGCAATATAGGAATTCCATCACAGGAGATGTTTTCAATTCGTGACCGGGACAATCATTTCTATATGTTGGGTAGCATGGGGCTATGTTCATCAATTGGTCTTGGACTTTCAATGACAACTGATAAAACGGTTGTTAGTCTGGAAGGTGATGGTTCACTTTTGATGAATTTAGGATCCCTAGCAACTATTGCTAATCACGCTCCCCAAAATTTTATTCTTCTTGTAATGGATAATGGTAGTTATGGATCTACAGGCGACCAACCAACTTTTACTAGTCAGGCGACATCACTTTCAGAAATTGCAAGGGGCGCAGGTTGTTTAGATGTTATTGAGTGTGATGGTCAAGATACTGTGCAACATCTTCGTACTGCTATTTCTGCAGGACGAGCAAGCGTTATTGTTTCAAAAGTTGAATCTGGAAATGAGGTCTGTCCGGTGGTGCCGCTTCATCCAATAGTTCTTAGGGAACGCTTTAAAAAAGTTGTTTTAAGCTGAAATATAATTGTACCAAATAACAAAATTGATCTAGTAATGGGTGAAAAGGGAAGATGACTGAGCAATTATGGCGACTAAGCGCGGTTGAAATTGTCGTTGGTATAGAAACGGGACGTTTTTCTGCACAAGATGTGATGGCTTCTGTTATTGAAAGAATCGAAACCTATAATCCAAATCTAAATGCTATTGTTGAAACGTACTTAGTTGATGCAATGCGTGAAGCAGAAAATGCCGATCGTACATTTTCAAGAGAAGGATTAAGTGGCCCTCTGCATGGTGTTCCGGTAACAATTAAATCTAATATTGATGTTGCTGGAACACCAACTTCTAATGGTTTACCAGCGTTGAAGGATAATATTGCACCTGAAGATGCTCCGGTTGTTAGGAATCTGAAGAATGCAGGCGCGATCATTGTAGGGCGTACAAATACCCCAGAAGTATCCATGAGATTAAATACGGATAATCCACTTTACGGTAGAACTTTAAATCCGTGGAATACTGATGCTAGCCCAGGGGGTTCTTCAGGTGGTGCTGGTGTTTCAGCAGCATTTGGTTTTGGACCGATTCATCATGGAAATGATATTGGTGGTAGCTTAAGATGTCCTGCATCAAACTGTGGGGTAGCTACAATCAAGTCTACATTTGGTCGGATCCCAGCATTTCTTCCATCGGCACCCGCTGAACGAGGCATACTCACACAGTTTATGTCTATTCAAGGCGCGATATGTCGGGAAGTGCGTGATGTTCGTTTGGCTACAAAAATTATGGCTCCC